>Ga0302320_10001066_pt1 | contig 65919 bp, 53 predicted proteins | sample Bog_T0_3_FD_202130 | JGI IMG/M metagenome (GOLD analysis project Ga0302320, IMG submission 202130) | Peat permafrost microbial communities from Stordalen Mire near Abisko, Sweden - Bog_T0_3 | ecosystem: Environmental > Terrestrial > Soil > Wetlands > Peat | place: Sweden: Abisko, Stordalen Mire...
GGCGACGTGGTCGAGGCCCTGGGTCTGAGGCTCGACGACTCGAGCCATCGCGTGAGCGCCGGCGAACGCGAGATCGCCTTGGGTCCCACCGAGTACCGACTCCTGCACTTCTTCATGACTCACCCCGAGCGCGTGTTCTCGCGCGGCCAGCTGCTCGACCGGGTCTGGGGCGGCAATACCTATGTCGAGGAGCGGACGGTCGACGTGCACATTCGGCGGCTGCGCAAGGCGCTCGAGCCGTTCGTGCTCGAAAAGCTGGTTCAGACGGTGCGCGGCGCGGGATACCGGTTCTCGACCCGCGAAGCTTAGAACCGTGGTATTTTTTTAGGCATGGCGGCGATGTGGACATTCGCGCTCGTGCGGCTCGCCGGCATTTTGCTCGCGGGATTGCTGGTGGGCTTGGTTCTGCAGCCCGTGTGGCTCTGGCTGCTTGGCGTGGCGTGCTTCTATCTCGGCTGGCAGCTGTTGAATTTGCATCGCGTCGACCGCTGGCTGCGGCTACGCTCGCAAATCGATCCGCCCATCATCGGCGGCATCTGGGGCGACATCATCTCCCAGGTCGTGCGCCTGCATCGCCGCAAGAACTACCACAAGCAGCGACTCGTGCGGCTGTTTCGTGAACTGCGGCGCTCGACGGCCGCGCTGCCGGACGGCGTGATCATCCTGAGTTCCGAGAGCGAGATCGTCTGGTTCAACCGCCAGGCTGCGCGCCTGCTCGGGCTGAAACGCCCGATCGACATCGGCCTGCGCATCGACAATCTGATCCGCTCGCCGGAGTTCATCCATTACCTGCACGGAAAGGATTTCGCTCTGCCCCTGATCATCAGGCCGCCCGTGCAGGTCGATCTGTATCTCGCCCTCCAGATGGTCCCGTACGGCGAGGGCCAGTCTTTGCTGCTGGTGCGCGACGTCACCCGCCAGATGCGCCTCGAGGCCATGCGCAAGGATTTCGTCGCGAATGCTTCGCACGAGCTGCGCACCCCGCTCACCGTGATTGCGGGCTATCTCGATACGCTCGCCGACGATCCCTCGATCGATGCCGCCTGGGCCGGCCCGATCCGGGACATGCGATCCCAGGCGCAGCGCATGAACGAGATCATCGCGGCCCTGCTCGAGTTGTCGCGCCTCGAGGCCGCGGACGGCGATGCACCCCACGAAGCGATCGACGTGCCGCGCATGCTCGAGCGCCTGCAGCGGGACGCGCTCATGCGCGCCGACCGGCCCCGGCTCGTGCTGCTCGATCTGGAATCCCCGCACGGGCTGTATGGCGCCGCGCATGAAATCGAGTCGGCGTTCACGAACCTCATCGTGAACGCCTTGAAATACACCGGCGGCGACGGCACGGTCCGCATGCGCTGGTGGGTGGACGAGGAGGGCGCGCATTTTTCGGTCATCGACAGTGGAATCGGGATACCGGCGGAACACATTCCGCGCCTGACCGAGCGCTTCTACCGCGTCGATCCCGGTCGCTCGCGCGGGGCCGGCGGCTCGGGACTCGGCCTGGCGATCGTCAAGCACGCCTTGCAGCGACATGCCGGGTGGCTCGACGTGCAGAGCGTGGAGGGCAAAGGCAGCTCGTTCACCTGCCACTTCCCGACGCCGCGCATCTACCAGCCGGTCGTGCGGGCCGCGGCGAGCGCATGAACTCCTGCTGATTTCACATTGTCGAAGCCCCGTACCCCCCGCGGGGCACGGCGTGTGCGAGAATCTGCGGATCAGCAACCTCCGGGTCCCGCCCACCATTCGGGGCCACGCATCACGGGCCAGTCATTCAGGGTAATCAGTCATGGAAACGGCCGACCTCAGTCACCACATTTCCAAGCGCTTCAACGAGGACCTGGAGAAGGTGCGCAACCAGGTGCTGCAGATGGGCGGCTTCGTCGAGCAGCAATTGCACAAGGCGATCACGGCGCTGGTCGAAGGCGACAGCCGGCTCGGCGAATCGGTCGCGACGGACGATTACAAGGTCAACGGGATGGAGGTCTCCATCGACGAGGAGTGCAGCCGGATCCTCGCGCTGCGTGCGCCCGCCGCCGGCGACCTGCGTGTGATCGTGGCGATCATCAAGACGATCACGGACCTCGAGCGCATCGGCGACGAGGGCGAGAAGATCGGTTACATTGCCTCACGGCTCGCGACCATGGAGCGCCCGGCCGACAAATATCGGGAGGTCAAGCACCTCGGCCGCCAGGTCGCCCAGATGGTGCACGATGCGCTCGACGCTTTCGCCCGCATGGACTCCCAGGCCGCTCTGAAGACCGCGCAGGAGGATCGCATGGTCGACGAGGAGTACGAGTCGATCCAGCGCCAGTGCATGACCTTCATGATGGAGGATCCGCGAACGATCCGCCGTGCGCTCGAAATCATGTGGATCGTCCGCGCGCTCGAGCGGATCGGCGATCACGCGAAGAACATCTGCGAATACGTGATTTACATGGTGCACGGCAAGGACATCCGGCACACCTCGCTCGAGGACGTCGCCAGGCAGATCGATCAAGCCCAGGCGCTGTCAAAGCGTTGATGTCCGCCCGACTCGCGAACCTGCTCGGGTTTCTGGCCTGCGTCGCGCTGCTGGGCTACGCGTATTACGCCCAGTATGTGCTGCATCTGGCGCCGTGCCCGCTCTGCATCTTTCAGCGGATCGGCATCTTCGCGATCGGCCTCGTGTTCATGTTCGCGGCGATCCATGGGCCGAGGAGCTGGGGCCGGAGCGTCTACGCGGTCGCGCTAGGGCTCGCGGCGCTTGCGACGATCGGCGTCGCGGGCAAGCAGCTCTACATTCAAAGCCTGCCGCCGGGCAGCGTGCCGTCCTGCGGCGCTTCGCTCGACGTCATGCTGAAATTCTTCCCGCTCCAGGAGGTCATCGCGAGAGTGCTTACGGGCTCGGGCGAATGCGCGAAAGTCGATTGGCGCCTGTTGGGGCTCGCGATGCCGGCCTGGGTCTTGATCGCGGCCGTGGCGCTCGGTGCTTTCGGCGTGTGGGCCAACATGCGTCGTGCCGCGCCGATGCTGCGTTTCTGATGTCGCCGACGCTCGAGCTCACGCGCGAACTCATCGCGCGACCCTCGGTAAGTCCGACCGACGGCGGTTGCCAGTCGCTCATGATCGAGCGCCTCGAGGCGCTGGGTTTTCGCATCGAGCGCCTGCCGTTCGGGCCGGTCGACAATTTCTGGGCGAAGCGCGGCGACGGCGGTCCGGTATTCTGCTTCGCCGGCCACACCGACGTCGTGCCGACCGGGCCCCTGGAGGATTGGCGGGCCGATCCCTTCGTGCCCGTAATCGAGGACGGCATGCTGTATGGCCGCGGCGCCGCGGACATGAAGAGCGGTCTGGCGGCGATGGTGACGGCTACCGAGGCGTTCGTCGCTGCGCACCGCCGCCATCGGGGCACGCTCGCGTTCCTGATCACGAGCGACGAGGAGGGTCCCTCGGTGGACGGCACGCGCCGCGTCGTCGAAGTTCTGAAAGCCCGCGGCGAGACCATCGATTGGTGTCTCATCGGCGAACCGTCGAGCGAGAACGAGCTCGGCGATACGATCAAGATCGGGCGGCGCGGCAGCCTCAGCGGGCGCCTGACCGTGCACGGGATCCAGGGGCACATCGCTTATCCGCAGCTGGCCGACAATCCGATTCATGCGCTCGCGCCGGCGCTCGCCGAACTCGCGTCACGACGCTGGGACGAGGGCAATGCGCACTTTCAGCCGACCAGCTTCCAGGTGTCGAATCTCGCTGCCGGGACGGGCGCGCCCAACGTGATTCCCGGGGAACTGAAGGCGCGGTTCAACATCCGATTCTCGACCGAGCAAACGGTCGAGTCCTTGCAGGCAACCGTCGAGGAACTGCTGCGTCGTCACGGGGTCAAGTTCTCGCTGGACTGGTTCATTTCCGGATATCCCTTTCTGACGATTCCAGGCGAACTGTCGAATGCGGCGGGGCAGGCCGTGCGCGAACAGCTGAACCGTGCGCCGCATCTATCCACGACGGGCGGTACGTCGGACGGCCGTTTCATCGCTCCGATGGGCGCCCAGGTCATCGAACTCGGCGTCGTCAACGCGACCATACACAAGGTCAACGAATGCGTTCGGGTCGCCGACTTGGACCGGCTCCATGATCTGTACCGGCGTACGCTGGAGTTGCTGCTCGCGGCGTGAGCGGCATGACGTTGTGTTCGCGCCGTAGCCCGGCCTCCGGCCGAGCGCGAATGGCCGGCATGGCTCCTGCCGCGCGCGCCTGGGCCCTGTGTATCTGCTTGTCGGTGGCCTTGGCGGGATGTACCGGGTTCGCCAAGCGCGGTCCGTTTGGGTCGCCTGAAGACGCCAAGATCAGCGCCGAGGTGCGCGCCCTATTCGAGCAGAACGGCGCGCTCGGCGCTCCCGATGTGATCAGCGTCCAGACCCAGGGCGGCGTCGTTTACTTACGAGGCCTGGTGTCCACACCCTACGAGATCGAGGAGGCCGGTAGCCTCGCGGCGCGGGTGCCGGGCGCCTTACGGGTTCGGAATCTGCTATCCCTCGACAACTCCCGATAGCTTGCTCGCGGGGCAATGTTGTAGCCCCACCCGCAGGGCACATTCGATTTCTCACATAAGTTGTTGCGAATTAGCTGCAATCGAAGAACTGAAGACCAGAGGTGGGCCAAGCCGGTTTGGGTGACACCGAGGCGCGCGGGTGTCCGGTTTCATGGAGAACTTCAGACCCATGATCGCGAGAATGGACGCAAGTGTCATATAGATGTAATATTTTAGTATAATCATGGTCGAAGACGCTCGAACAAGGCAACAATCCTGAATTTTCCGGGTCGCAGGCAGGTCGCTGGCGGAACCGTGCAACGAGGATTTCACGGGCTATTTCTGCTCAAGACATCGATGGGTGCGCCAGAAAGCATGTAGTCAAAATCTGACAGGGAATGAGGGTTGGGCGAACGCTTGCACTCTCTTATTTGTGGCAAAATTGCAACAATATGATTGAACCAAATGGAGTTTATCGTGCGGAAACTTAATTCGAAGATCGCGGCGGCGAAGAACCGAACTCGAGGTGGCGGCCGTCGCGAGCTCGGGAATCTAAAGGGAGGCCTGCTGGTTGCTGCGGTTCTCGCCGCGACCGCTGCGGCGAACGCCCAGACTACCTCGCCGACCGCCCCTGCGGCGCCCGCAGACGAAAGCCTGACCTGGCACGGGATCACCCTCTACGGCATCGTGGACATGGACCTGCAATATGAAAGCCATGGCGCGCCCTTCAGCAACTACTTCATCTCAGGCGGTTCGGACATCGTCCAGAAGAACAGCAATAACGCTGTTTCCGGCCTGACATCGAATGGCATGAGCCAGTCGCGCGTAGGTCTGCAAGGGAAACAGGCGACGGGCTTCATGGACTGGTCAGGCGTGTTCAAGGTCGAGACGTATTTCAATCCGGCGTCTGGGCAGATCACCGACGCCCTCAAATCGGTCACTCAGAACAACGGCCGCTCGCTGGCCGACCAAGGCACGAACATCGATTCGAGCATCGCCGGGCAGCCGTTTGAACAAGCGTTCGTCGGCTTCAGTTCTCCCACTTGGGGAACCATCACCTTCGGCCGTCAGAACTCGACGCTCGCCGACCTCATTGCCAAGTATGACCCGCAGCAGACCTCGTATGCTTTCTCCCTGCTCGGTTTGTCCGGTACTCCGGCCGGAGGCGGTGACACGCAGGATCGGCGCCTCGACGGTTCGATCAAATATGTCGGCAATATCTTCAACATGGTGCACGTCGGCTTGCAGTACAAGACACAGGGCTCCTCGGCGGAGAACTATGCCACGGGAGGCACCGGCGAGGCTTTCTCTGCGTTCGAGGTGTCTTTGGGTGCGGAATACGCCGGCGCGTCCGCCGACGTGTTCTACACCAAGGTCAAGGATGCGGTCTCGGTGTCGACGCTGAGCGCCGCGCAAGTGGGGGAACTGCCGGCATTGGGCCTCTCTTCGCAGAATTCGGTCTCCGGCACGATTTCTGACAATGCCTCGTTTGGAGTCATGGCCTCGTACGACCTCGGCCCAGTGCTTCCGGTGGTCCCCGTGGTGGTCTATGGCGGATACGAACACATCACCTACATGAATCCGTCGATCAACTTGGCACCGGGATTCGACGATATCGGCGGCTACAAGCTGGGAGCCGTGAGCAACACCGCCTATGTCGATGCGGACAAGATCCTGCAGGTGTACTGGGTGGGGGGTCGCTATGCGGTCACACCGCAATTCACCGCCGCGGTTGCCTACTACGGGGAGAAGCAAAACGCTTATGCAGTCGGCGCCGATGCCAACTGCTCGAACGTCGCGAGCGGCAAGTGCAGCGGACACTTCAACGCGATCTCGGTGTCGCTCGACTATCACTTCAGCAAGCGCTTCGACTCGTATGCGGGCGTCATGTGGTCGAACGTGTCGCACGGACTGGCTTTTGACTACATCAATACGACCATGTTCGATCCCACCATCGGCGTCCGCTTCTCATTCTAGACGGCCGCGGGACCCACGATAGCGTGGGTCCCTTTAAAATCGCGGCTGCTCGGCGGATACTGTCGCCATGGATGCCGAGTTGAAAGAGTCGAAGCCCGCGGGACGCCGCACTTGGAGTTGGTGGTATCTGCTGTTCGCGCTGCAATTCGCGGTTGCGCTCTGGCCGCCGTTCTACAACAAGGTCGCGCCTGAACTCTTCGGGGTTCCGTTTTTCTATTGGTTTCAGCTCCTGTGGGTGTTGGTGTGTGCAATCCTCACGGCGGTCGTTTACCTCGCGACGGATGCATAGGACCCTCTCTACATGCCCACGGTGAATTGGGTCGCGCTGCTGGTGTTCGGCGCGCTGTTCGGTTTCATCACGTGGCTGGGGTTCGCCGCCGCGCAATGGCGCAAGGGTGACCTCGACCAGCTGCACGAATGGGGTCTCGGCGGCCGCCGCTTCGGCACGATAGTCACCTGGTTCCTGGTCGGCGGGGATTTGTACACCGCCTACACCTTCATCGCCGTCCCCGCGCTCGCCTTCGGGGCAGGGGCGGTCGCCTTCTTCGCCGTGCCCTACACCGTGATCATCTATCCGGTGCTGTTTCTGGCGTTTCGCCGACTCTGGCACGTGTGCCACAAGCACGGTTACATCACGGCGGGCGATTTCGTACGCGGCCGATTCGACAACCGCTGGCTCGCGCTCGCCGTGACGGTCACCGGCATCGTCGCGACGATGCCGTACATCGCCCTGCAACTCGTCGGTATTCAGGTCGTCGTGGGCGCGCTCGGCATCTCGGGCACGGGGTGGATCGGGGACCTGCCGCTGTTGATCGCGTTCGTCGTGCTCGCCGCGTTCACCTATTCGAGCGGGTTGCGCGCGCCCGCCTCGATCGCGATCGTCAAAGACGTGCTGATCTACGTGACGGCCCTGGCGGCAATCGTCGTGATACCCGCCCAGCTCGGTGGTTTCGCGAAAATATTCGCGGCCGTTCCGGCGAAGAAACTGCTGCTTGCGGTGCCGGGCGCACACACGACCGGCGCCTACGGTTCCTATGCGACACTTGCGCTCGGTTCGGCGCTCGCGCTGTTCCTGTACCCGCATTCTCTGACCGCGATCTTGAGTTCGAGCAGCGGCCGCGCGATTCGTCGCAACGCCGCGATGCTGCCCGCTTATTCGTTCGTGCTCGGTTTGCTCGCGCTGCTGGGTTTTTTCGTGATCGCCGCCGGCGTCGACAAGCTGCCCGAATATGCGGCGGGTTTCAAGCAGTTCGGCAACAATTTCGCCGTGCCGGCCTTGCTCTTGCACAGCTTTCCGGCCTGGTTCGTCGGCATCGCGTTCGCGGCGATCGGCATCGGTGCTCTCGTGCCGGCGGCGATCATGTCGATCGCGGCCGCCAATCTGTACACGCGCAACATACATCGCGAGTTCATCAACAAGAATCCGAGCGACCGTGAGGAGGCTCAGATGGCCAAATGGGTGTCGCTGATCGTCAAGGCCGGCGCACTCGTTTTCATCCTGTTCGTTCCGACGGAATACGCGATCCAGCTGCAGCTACTCGGCGGTATCTGGATCATTCAGACGCTGCCGTCCGTGATGCTCGGTGCCTACACGCGCTGGTTCAATCCCTGGGCCTTGCTGATCGGCTGGGGTGTGGGGACCGTCGCGGGCACGACCATGGCGATCGCGACCAAGCTGACGCCGGCGTTTCCGCTCGCCATCGCCGGCTTTACGATTCCCGCCTATACGGCCGTGTACACGGTGATCCTCAATTTGGCTGTCGCGGCGCTGCTAACGCCGGTGTTCGAACGTCTCGGACCGCGCCGCGCGACGCGCGACGCGACCGTCGCCGGCGATTACCACGCTTGAGCCTGGGTCCCGACGGCCTCGGCGAAATCCGGCCGCGCCATCATTTCCGGCAGGCTTTGCCGTCCTCAATCGAGGTGAGGACGCCGGATGCCGCGGCTATATCGCGGCTATAGCACAGACCCGACGAATTCTCGGCGAGGAACGACTGGGAAGTGGCCTGGTTCTTGCGCCCCGTCAGCGAACCGCCGGCGTCGAACAGCAGCGTGTCGGCAGCCGATACGACGTTCCGGCTGCTTGCAGTTGCCGCAAGCGGCGCCGCCCCGGTCGCGGCGGCCGCGCGCTCCGAAGTTTCATCCGTCGCACGCTGCTGCAGTGCTGTCGTCGTCACGTCGAACGAACCGTCGGCATTCCCGATCTGTGCGTAATTCAGCGCCAAGGGGAAGGATCGGAAGCTTTCGGTCGATTGCGCTGCCCCCCCGGCACCGACGCTGCTGGACTTCGCATAAACAGCCGTGGATTGGTTCACGTTTTGGACGTAATTCGACGTCGTGATGTTGAACGTCTGGGTGTTGTCGAATTTGATGCTCGCCTGAACCTTGCTCTCCACGCGTCCGTGCGAGGTGTTGGCGAAGCCGCGAATCGTGTACTCGCGCACGGCGCTCACGCGGACGGTGCCCGTGATGTCGCCCGACGCTCCGGTCACGATGTCCTCGACGACCACCGGAGCGGGCGTGGCGGTGAGACTGTTCTGGAGGATGGCCCCCGTGACGACGGACGCGCCGTGGTCGGTGTAGGCCAGCAAATTCCCGGTCACGAGAAAATAGCTGTTCGCCCCATAGACCGACAGCGCGATCGTGTGGGCCTTGCCGTCGTCGAGCGTGCCGGCAAACGGCGAGAGGTCGACGCGATACGGTTCGAAGTCCAGGGTCTGAATTCCCGGTATCGGGCGCCACAGGTACGGGTCTATGCCGCCCGTGTAAATCCACGGCGTCACGGGTGCGACTCCCGCCACCGCCCCGTCGATCGCGATCTCCGTCTCGCGAAACGCCGTGTTGCCGCAACTCTGCAATTCGGACGCCAGATCGTTCGGCACGCAGGTAAACCAGAACTCATCGTTGCTCTGGCTTTGAGCAATCACATCGAGATAAAGGCGTTCCGTATTGCGCGGCAAGGTCACGGACTGGGTGAGCACGCTCGCCGTCGTGTCGAGCGACACCGCGCCGCCCGCGGCATCCGGTACGGGGATCACGACGTCGGGAACGGGGGGCGCCGCAGCGCCGTCCGGCACCTCGTAGAATTCCAGTTCGGCATCGGCGTAGATGATGCCCGTGTAGTCCACGCCGCCCGATACGCCGACGAAATTACCGAGGTCCGCCTCGCCGGACTGGCGCGACGCGAAGACGGCGCTCAAGTCGGTCACGTCGCGTTCGACGTGCCAGGAAGGGCTGACGGCCGCCGACGGCTCGGCGGTCGTACCGTAATAGAGGTTCGAATGGCCGAGATAAAACGCCGCCGTGCGATCGAACTGGCGGCCGGCCGTCACGGTGAAATCGGCGGAGAACACGACCTTCGCCCAAGGTCCGGGGCAGTCGCGCGGCGGCGTGAAGCTGAACGACTTGGCGGAAAAATCGGCGAATTCCAGGTCGTGGAACAAATGGACGGAGCAGTGCTTCGATGCCGGTCTCGGCACCAAGGGCGCCGCCGTGGCCGGGTTCGCGGAGCCGACCTGCGGGATCTTCGATGCGATCACGACCTGGGCGGCAGCCGGTGGCGCGGCGGCGACGCATGCAAGGCCGCCGAAAGATACGATGGCGAGGATATTTTTCATGCTGCGATGATACCGCAATGCTGCGATGGTAACGCAATCGAGCCGCCGCCCGTCGACCGTCGTGCCGCGCTGAGACGTCAAGACTTGTCATCGAGAATTGTCATAAAAACGTTATAATGACCCCGCAACATACGGAATTGACCGGGGGCCTCGACCCAAGCGAACACCCCTCATCATCGTTACCAACGGGGGAGTGAGCATGCAATTTTTCGATGTCAGACGGGTTGCCCGGATCATAGGTGGGCTCGCGACCGGGGTCATGCTCTGCGCCGGTGCCGGGGCGATCGATATTTCGGGAGCCGGCGCGACGTTTCCGTATCCAATTTACGCCAAATGGGCGGACGCCTACAAGAAATCCACGGGCGTGGGCCTGAACTATCAATCGATCGGTTCGGGCGGAGGCATCAAGCAGATCAAGGCGAAGACCGTGACCTTCGGTGCTTCGGACATGCCTTTGAAGCCCGACGATTTGAAGGCGGCGGGCCTGGTGCAATTTCCCATGATCATCGGCGGTGTCGTGCCGGTCGTCAACGTCAAGGGCGTGGGCGGCGGCCAGTTGCAACTCGACGGCCCCACGCTCGCGAGCATCTATCTCGGCGAGATCGCCAAGTGGGACGATCCCCGCATCAAAAAGCTGAACCCCAAGCTGGCACTGCCAGGCACCGCAATCGCCCCGGTGTATCGCTCCGACGGGTCGGGAACCAACTTCTTGTTTTCCGACTATTTGTCGAAGACGAGTCCCGCCTTCAAGACGGCGGTCGGCGCCAATACGTCGGTGCAGTGGCCCGTCGGAATCGGCGCGAAGGGCAACGAGGGCGTTGCCAACATGACGACGCAAACGGATGGTGCGATCGGATATGTCGAGTATGCCTATGCGAAGCAGAACAAGATGGCCTTCGTCTTGCTGACGAACAAGGCAGGCAAGGCCGTGACCCCGGCGTCGGAGTCCTTCCAAGCGGCCGCGGCCAACGCCGACTGGACCGGCACCGACTCCTATTACGTGATCCTCACCGACCAGGCAGGAGCCGCAAGTTGGCCGATCACGGGCGCCAGTTTCATTCTCGTGTACGCGCATCCCGATGACCCGGCGCCGCTCGGCGAGGCCTTGAAGTTCTTTGCTTGGGCCTACAAGGACGGCGGCCCCATGGCGGCCGAACTCGATTACGTGCCGCTGCCGCCGGCACTCGTCGCGCAGGTCAAGAAGACCTGGGCGGCCGCGATCACCGCGAACGGGCATCCCGTGTGGAGCGAGAAATAAGCTAACGGCACGCGATCGTGGCGATCATCGACCCGAGGCACGCCGCGCGGCAGTTGATATACGAAAAGGCATTTCGGTCGGCCACGCTGGCCGCCGCGATGCTCGTGCTGCTGATACTCGGCGGCGTAGCGGTTTCACTGGTGCGGGGGGCGTGGCCGGCTCTTGAGCACTTTGGGTTCGGATTCGTGACACGCGAGATCTGGAACCCGGTCACGGACGAATACGGGGCGCTCGGGCCGATCTACGGCACGCTGGTCACTTCGCTGATCGCCATGCTGCTCGCGGTCCCGACGGCCTTCGGCATCGCGTTGTTCCTGACGGAGATTTGTCCGCCCGTGTTGAAACGGGCGATCGGTACGGCCGTCGAGCTGCTGGCGGCCGTCCCCTCGATCATCTTCGGGATCTGGGGGCTGTTCGTGCTGGCGCCGAAACTGCAGCGCTACGTCCAGCCCTGGCTCATCGAACACATCGGCCCGATTCCCTTGGTCGGCCGGCTGTTTCAGGGTCCTCCCTTCGGCATCGGCATCCTCACGGCGGGCATCGTTCTGGCGATCATGGTGCTGCCGTTCATCGCCGCGACGATGCGCGACGTCTTCGACACGGTGCCGGCCATGCTCAAGGAGTCCGGTTACGGTCTCGGGGCGACCACCTGGGAGGTCATCTGGAACGTGGTCGTGCCCCATTCCCGCGTCGGCATGCTCGGCGGCATCATGCTGGGACTCGGACGGGCCCTCGGCGAGACCATGGCCGTGACCTTCGTGATCGGCAATGCCCACCGGATAAGCGCCTCGCTGCTCGCGCCCGGCACGACGATTTCCTCGGCGATCGCGAATGAATTCACCGAGGCGGTCGGCGATCTTTACACCTCTTCGCTCATTGCGCTCGGTCTGCTGCTGTTCCTGATCACCTTCGCGGTCATTGCGATCGCGCAGGCGATGCTGCGGCGGCTCGAGCGCCGGGTCGGTTCATGAACCGGCGCACGATCCGCAAGATCCGCAACGGCGCGTTTCTCACTCTGTCGGTCGTCGCGACGTGCGTGGGTCTGGCATGCCTCGCCGCGCTCTTGTGGACGCTTCTGTCGCATGGCATCGAGGGCATGTCGCTGCAGTTGTTCACGCAAATGACGCCCCCGCCCGGCTCGCGCGGCGGACTCCTCAACGCGCTCTACGGCAGTGCCGTCATGACGGTGCTCGGGATCCTCATGGGTTCGCCGATCGGCATGCTCGCCGGCACGTATCTCGCCGAATACGGCCGCGCGTCCTCCCTGAGCGTGCTCATCCGGTTCATCAACGATATCCTGCTGAGCGCTCCGTCGATCATCATCGGGCTGTTCATCTATGAAATCCTGGTGATGCGCATGGGCCATTTCTCGGCAATCGCCGGCGCCGTCGCGCTTGCCGTGATCGCGATACCGGTGACACTGCGCACGACCGAGGACATGCTCAATTTGGTGCCGGCGGGCATGAAGGATGCGTCGGCGGCGCTCGGCGCCTATCCCTGGCGGACGGTGCTCTCCGTCGTTTACCCGGCCGCCCGCGCCGGCATCGTCACCGGCCTGCTGCTGGCGGTTGCGCGCGTCAGCGGCGAGACCGCGCCGCTGCTGTTCACGGCGCTCAACAACCAGTTCTGGAGCACGAAGTTGGATGCCCCCATGGCGAATCTGCCGGTGGTCATTTTCCAGTTCGCGCAAAGCCCGTACAAGGATTGGCAGGAACTCGCCTGGGCCGGGGCGCTGATCATCACGGCCGCGATCCTGTTGCTATCGGTGGGCGCCCGCCTGATATTGTCGCTGCTGCAAACCGATCGGAGCGCCAAGCGATGATGCCCTCCCAGAAGCCGCCGAAACATCTGAAGGTCCGTCCGCCGCTGCCGGTCCCGCCGGCGGAGTCCGAATCGACGCAAGCCAAGACCATGATCGAGATCCGCGGCCTGAATTTCTTCTACGGCAGTGCGCAGGCACTGCGCAACGTCAACATGACGCTCGCCGACCGCTCGATCACGGCTTTCATCGGCCCTTCCGGCTGCGGCAAGTCCACTCTGCTGCGGGTCTTGAACCGCATTTACGCACTCTATCCGGGCCAGCGGGCCGAGGGCGAGGTGCGCATCGGGGGAGAGGACATACTGGGCGCGTCGGTGGATCTCGCGGAGCTGCGCTACCGGGTCGGCATGGTATTCCAAAAGCCCACGCCGTTCCCCATGACCGTATTCGACAACGTGGCCTTCGGTCTGCGCCTTGCCGGCCAGCTGCGCGGCGAAGAGATCGCCGAGCGGGTCGAATCCGCGCTCAAGGACGCGGCGATCTGGGACGAAGTCAAGGACAAGCTCGGCGCCGACGGGCGCAGTCTTTCGGGCGGCCAGCAGCAGCGGCTGTGCATCGCCCGCGCCATCGCCGTGCAGCCGGAGGTGCTGCTGCTCGACGAGCCGACCGCGGCGCTCGACCCGATCTCGACGCTGCGCGTCGAGGAGACGCTGCAGGCGCTGCGGGAGAAGTATTGCATCGTGATCGTGACCCATAATCTGCAGCAGGCGGCGCGCGTCTCGAACACGACCGGATTCATGTATTTGGGCGAGCTCGTCGAATTGGGACCCTCGCGCGAAGTGTTCACGTCGCCGAAGGACCGCCGCACGGACGACTACATCACGGGTCGGTTTGGGTGACCGACGCTGCCGCCGACACGGTGATGAGCGCGGCGCACGTCAGCGTGTACTACGGGGACAAGCGGGCCGTGAACGACGTATCGCTGGACATCGGCCGCAACCAGGTGCTCGCCATGATCGGCGCGTCGGGCTGCGGCAAATCGACGTTCCTGCGCTGCCTCAATCGCATGAACGACACCATTCCGAACGCGCGCGTCGAGGGTTCGATCACACTCGACGGCCGGGACATTTACGACCGCCGCCAGGACGTCGCCCAATTGCGCGCGCGCGTCGGCATCGTATTTCAAAAACCGACGCCGTTTCCCCAATCGATCTACGACAACGTCGCCTACGGTCCGCGCATCCACGGGCTCACCCGGGCGCGCTCCGACCTGGACGAACTCGTGCACTCGAGCCTCGAGCGCGCCGGCCTCTGGTCGGAAGTCAAGGACCGGCTGTCGCAGCTCGGCACGAGCCTCTCCGGAGGCCAGCAGCAGCGACTCTGCATCGCGCGCACGATCGCCGTAGATCCGGAGGTCATTCTGATGGACGAGCCGTGCTCGGCGCTGGACCCGATCGCGAGCGCCAAGATCGAGGACCTCATCGACGAGTTGCGCGCGAACTATGCCATCGTGATCGTGACACACAACATGCAGCAGGCGGCGCGGGTTTCGCAGTTGACGGCGTACTTCCACATGGGCGATCTCGTCGAGGTGGGTCCGACCGACATGATCTTCACGAATCCGCGCGAACGCCTCACCGAGGACTACATCACGGGACGCATCGGCTGAGGCCCGGCGGCCTCCCCGGGTCCGCATTCAATCGGTGTTGCGCAAGAGCTCATTGATCGACGTCTTCGCGCGCGTCTGGGCGTCGACGCGTTTGACGATCACCGCGCAGGCGAGCGAGTACCTGCCGTTGGCCGCCGGCAGCGTGCCCGGGACGACGACCGCACCGGCGGGTACACGACCATAGGAAATCTCGTCGCGTTCGCGATCGTAGATCCGCGTGCTCTGCCCGATGAACACTCCCATCGATATGACGGCGCCCCGTTCCACCACCACGCCCTCGACGATTTCGGAGCGCGCGCCGATGAAGCAGTCGTCCTCGATGATCGTCGGACTCGCCTGCAGCGGTTCGAGCACGCCGCCGATCCCGACGCCCCCCGAGAGGTGTACGTTCTTGCCGATTTGCGCGCATGAACCGACGGTCGCCCAGGTGTCGACCATGGTGCCGCTGTCGACGTAGGCGCCGATGTTGACGTAGCTCGGCATCAGGACGACGTTGGCGGCGATGAACGCGCCGCGACGCACGGTTGCGGGCGGCACGACGCGCATGCCGGCCGCGGCGAATTGTGCATTGTCCCAGCCGCTGAACTTGAGCGGCACTTTGTCGTAGAACCCGAGCCCGGACGCGGCCATCGTGACGTTGTCGTTGATGCGGAACGACAGCAGCACGGCCTTCTTGAGCCATTCGTGCACGATCCAGCCCGCGGCGGTTTTCTCCGCAACGCGCAGAGCGCCGCGGTCGAGAAGGCCGATGGCCGCCTCGACCGACGCGCGCAGATCCGGCGCGGTCGTCTGAGGCGTGAGTCGCGCGCGGGACTCGAAGGCCTCTTCGATGAGGGGCTGCAACTCGGCCGGTGTCACGAGCTGAAACTCCGGGCCGCGTCGCGCCGGTCGAGCGCGCGGATCAACGCGTCCTTGACGCGATCGCAGGATTCATCTTTCAATTCGTACCCGTCCGTATCGGTGATGTAGAAAACGTCCTCGGCGCGCTCGCCGACGGTCATGATCTTCGCGCCGTTGATCGCCACGTGCAGCGTCCGGAAGACCTTGCCCACTTCGGACAGCAATCCGGGGCGGTCCGCCGCCACCAGTTCGAGAATCGTGCGATTGTTGCGCGTATCGCGGGTGAAGTTGACCTGGGTCGGAGTCGAGAACATGCGCACCTGGCGCGGTGCGCGGCGCGTGACGATCAGTGGTGCATCCTCGGGCTGTTGCAGGTTGCGGCCGAGGCCGCGCTCGATTTCGCCGATGCGCCCGGGGTCGCCGATGACGGCGCCGCTGTCCTCGAGCACGACGTAGGTCTCGAGACTGAAACCGCTGCCGCTCACGATGAGCCGGGCGTCGACGACGTTCAAGCCCATTTGATCGAGCACGGCCGTCGTGCGCGCGAAGCTGTGCATGCCGCGCGGCGTATAGGTGAGCACGGCGGTCCCGCCGCGATCATTGAGTTGGCGGATCGCGACGAGCGGCTTGTCGTCGCCGGGCCGGCGGGCCGCGAGCAGGGTCGTGTGCCACGCGATCTCCTCCGGAGCGTAACGCAGGAAGTAGGCTTCGTTCCATTGCGACCAAACCTCATCTATCGCGGCTGCGTCGAGGCCGGAAATCCTGGCCCGCGCGCTCGCCTGCGTGTTGCGGATGAGTTCCTCCTGATCGACGGGGGTCTCCAAACCGCTGCGCAACGCCTGTTTCGTGCGCTCGTAGAATTCCTCGAACAGGCGCGCCTTCCACGTGTTCCAGAGCTTCGGATTGGTGCCGCGAACGTCGGCGACCGTGAGCACGTACAAATAGTCGAGGTGCGTCTGATCGCCGACGCGCGTCGCGAAACCGTGGATGACGTCGGGATCGCTGATGTCCTTCTTCTGCGCCGTGATCGACAGGATCAGGTGATTTCGTACGAGCCACGCGACGAGGCGCGCCTCGTAGCGGCCGAGCCCCTGCTCGAGGCAGAAGGCCTCCGCATCGACGGCGCCGAGCTCAGAGTGATCCCCGCCGCGGCCCTTCGCGATGTCGTGGAACAGCGCGGCGAGGTACGCGAGTTCCTGACGCGGCAAGGACTGCATGATCTGGCTCAATGCCGGAAATTCCTCGTTGAATTTGGGAATCGCGAAGCGGCGCAGATTGCTCACGACGAACAGCGTGTGGGCGTCGACGGTATAAGCGTGAAACAGATCGTATTGCATGCGGCCCACGACCCGACCAAAGGCCGGAATGTAGCGGCCGAGCACGCCGTACAGATTCATGCGGCGCAATTCGTGCGTCACGCCGACGGGCGCGCACAGGATCTCCATGAACAGGCGGTGATGGCGCGGGTTTTGCCGGAACTCCTCGTCGATGAGGGGCACGTGGGCGCCGATCAGTCGGATCGTCTCGGCGCGCACGCCGCGCAGCTGGGGATTCTGCTGCAGAAGCACGAACAATTCGAGCAAGCTCCCGGGCTGGCGCGCGAACACCTCGGCGTTCGTGACCTCCAGGTAGTCGTTGCGGATTTGAAATCGCGCGTTGATCGGCTGCGGTGAGCCTCCCTGCGTGAGGATGGCCTCGCGAAACAGCTGGAGCAGCATTTCGTTGAGCAGGCTCACGTCCATGACCGTGCGGTAATACTTCTGCATGAGCTGCTCGACTGCGAGCGTGAAGCTCGCGTCCTCGTAGCCGAACAGCTTTGCGAGCTTGATCTGGTAGTCGAACAGAAGGCGGTCTTCGCGCCGCCCGGTCAGCACGTGCAGTCCGAAGCGGATCTTCCACAGGAACGCCTGGCCGGCTTTGAGCTTGCGCAGTTCCTCGCGCGTCAGGAATCCGTGGGCGACGAGTTCGTCGAGCGTCTCGGTGCCGAAATGGCGTTTCGCCACCCAGGCGATCGTCTGCAGATCGCGCAAACCTCCCGGACTCGATTTGACGTTCGGTTCGAGGTTGTAGGCGGTGTCGAAGTAGCGGTGGTGACGTTCGGTCTGTTCCTTGACCTTCGCCTCGAAGAAATCCTGCGAAGACCACAGCCGGTCGGGGGCGAGCGCGCGCCGCATGCCCGCGAACAGCGATTCCGGGCCCGCGAGCAGCCGCGCCTCGAAGAGCGTCGTGGCGACGCTGATGTCGGCGAGACTCTCGCTTTGGCAGTCGTCGATCGAGCGAACGCTGTGGCCGACCTCGAGGCCGATGTCCCAGAGGAGCGCCAGGAACTTTTCGATGTCGGGCTGCCAGTCCGCCGAATCGCTCTTCGGCAAGAGCACCATGATGTCGATGTCCGAACAGGGGTGCAGTTCGCCGCGTCCGTAGCCTCCAACCGCAACCAGCGCGAGATCCTCGGCGAATCGTCCGGCGTGGCGCCGCCAGGCGGCGCGCAGCGCGATATCGACGAGTCTCGCGCGATCGCGCACGAGTTCCTCGACGTCCTCGTCGGCGGCGAACCGCTCGCGCAGCAATTCGGTGCCGCGGTCCAGCACCTGCCGGAACACGGAGGGGGAGAACTGGCTGCTTTCGAGCGCCTCGGGCGCGACGCTCAGGTAGGCCCAGCCCGAGGGCGTATCGACATCGATTCCGCGTGCGTTCAAGAAGCCGCCGCGGCCGGCGCCGCCGCCGCAGCACCGACGGCGACCGCCGGGGCGCCGGGCTCGGCGCCCGCTTCCGCGCCGTTCTGAGGAGCCGCCGCCGCCCGCGCGGCCGCACCCAGGGTCAAGACTTCATAGCCGGCATCCGTCACGAGTATCGTGTGCTCCCACTGGGCGGAGAGGGATTGATCCTTCGTCACGACGGTCCAGCCGTCGGGGAGTAGCCGCACGTCCCGGCGGCCGGCGTTGATCATCGGCTCGATCGTGAAAGTCATGCCCGGGACCAAGGCAAGACCCATGCCGGGCTTTCCATAGTGGAGGACCTGGGGGTCCTCATGATAGATCCGTCCGATGCCGTGACCGCAGTACTCGCGCACGACCGAGTAGTGATTGTCCTCCGTGAAGGTCTGAATCGCATGGCCGATGTCACCGAGGGTTGCGCCGGGACGGACGACCCGAATGCCCCGCCACATGGCCTCCTCGCAGGTGTCGCAGAGGCGCCGCGCGGCGACCGGTGGCGTGCCCGCATAGTACATGCGGCTCGTGTCGCCGTGGAATCCATCGCGGATCACGGTCACGTCGATGTTGACGATGTCGCCGTTCTTCAGGCGGCGGTCGCCGGGAATCCCGTGGCACACGACGTGGTTGACCGACGTGCAAATCGTCTTCGGAAAACCGCGATAGTTCAGATTCGCGGGAATCGATTTCAGTTCCTCGACGATGAAGTCGTGGCACCGTTTGTCGAGTTCGTCGGTCGTCACGCCGGGCTGGACGAACGGTTCGATCATGTCGAGAACGCTCGCGGCAAGGCGACCTGCCGCGCGCATTAGATCCTGTTCCTCAGGCGTTTTGATGGTCAAGCTCATGGGTCACCGCCCGATTTTGTTTCCGCCAAGGGTTCATGGTATAAAGAGCGGCTTTTTTTAACAACCCCGCACGCGTGTCGTCACAATCGGCCGGGTGCCCGTTCGACGGATCATGGCCCCTCGCGTCTTACGCACTGCGAGGACCCTTGAGGCGCAGGGCGGGTTGCCGATTGGGATGCGCGGAGGCTCAACCCAACAACGAGGAGTTTTCATGTCTAGCGTGTCCATGCGACAGATGCTGGAAGCCGGAGTCCATTTTGGACATCAAACGCGCTTCTGGAACCCGAAAATGGCTCCCTTCATTTTCGGCGAACGAAACAAGATCCACATCATCAACCTCGAGAAGACCCAACCGCTGTATGCCACGGCCTCCGCCTTCATCAAGGGCTTGGCCGCGCAGGGCGGCAAGGTCCTGTTCGTCGGCACCAAGCGTTCGGCGCGCGACGCCGTGCAAAAGGAAGCGAGTCGCTGCAGCATGCCTTATGTCAACCAACGCTGGTTGGGGGGCATGCTCACGAATTTCAAGACCATCCGCCAGTCCATCAAGCGACTGAACGAACTCGACGAAATGGCGCAAAGCGGCGCGCTCGACCGCCGCGGCAAGAAAGAGGCGCAGATGCTGCGCCGGGAAATGGACAAGCTGCTGCGCAGTCTCGGCGGAATCCGCGACATGACGGCGCTTCCCGACGCCTTGTTCGTCATCGACGTCGGTCACGAGGAAATCGCGATCCACGAGGCGCGCAAACTCGGGATTCCGGTCGTCGCGGTCGTCGATACGAATTGCTCGCCGGACGGCATTGACTACGTCATTCCGGGCAACGACGATGCGATGCGCGCGATCCTCCTGTATGCCGGCGGCGTCGCCGACTCGGTGCTCGAAGGCAAGGCCTCGTTGCCGGAGATGCCCGTGGGCGAGGATGAGTTCGTCGAGCTCGACGAGGACGGCAATCCGAAGAAGCAAACGGCGGCGTCGCGTCGCCCGCCGGTGCCGCAGCGCGGCAAGAAGCCCGTGCCGCCGCGTCGCAAGGTGCCGGTCACCGTGATTCCGGGGACCGTCGCCGTGGCTGCCGCGGAGGACGAGGTCGAGATCGACGAGGCCGATGTCGTCGATGTGGTCGACGCCGCACCCGCCGACACGCGTCCCGCGAGCGCGCCGCGTCGCCGCCCGGTGAGCCGCCGCACGCCCGCGCGCGGCGCCTGAGCGCGACTCGGATCCAGCAGGGGACCGGCCTCGCGCGAGCGGGCGCCGGTCCGGAACCCAAATTCAGAGCAGGGGCGCGTGTGGCGTCCGGAAGCCCAAGACCATGAACATTACAGCCGATGCCGTCAAACAACTCCGCGAGCGCACGGGCGCCGGCATGATGGAATGCAAGCGGGCCCTCGTCGAGACGCAGGGCGATTTGGACGCGGCGGCCGAACTGATGCGCAAAACCGGACTCGCGAAAGCCGATAAGAAGGCGGCGCGCGTGGCCGCCGAGGGAACCATCGCGATTGCCAGGACCGGGCGCAAGGGCGTCATGATCGAAGTCAATTGCGAGACCGACTTCGTGGCGCGCGGGGACGAATTCCTGGGGTTTGCGCGCGACGTCGCACAGGCGGCGCTCGCCGCCGCCCCCGCGACCCTCGAGGCGCTGCTCGCCGCGCCGCACGGCAGCGGTACGCTAGATGAGGCGCGGCGCGCGCTCATTGCCAAGATCGGCGAAAACATTTCGATACGGCGCTTCGTCGCCCTCACGGGGCCGGCGGCGCTCGGCACCTACCTGCATGGTGGGCGCATCGGCGCCCTCGTGACCCTCAAGGCCGGGGACGAGGCGCTGGCGCGCGATCTCGCGATGCACGTGGCGGCGTTGAATCCCGCGTATCTGGATGCCGCCGCGGTGCCGGGCGCCGTTCTCGACAAGGAGCGCCAGATCCTTGCCGAACAGACCAAGGAGGAGAAGAAGCCCCCCGAGATCATCGCCAAGATGGTCGAGGGGCGCCTGCGCAAGTATCTCGGGGAAATCACGCTTCTCGGTCAGCCCTTCGTCAAGGATCCGGACACGACGGTCGAAAAGCTGCTGAAGGGCGCCGGCGGGTCGGTTGCCGAGTTCGTGCGCTATGAGGTGGGAGACGGCATCGAAAAGAAACAGGATGATTTCGTGCGCGACGTGATGGATCAGGTCAAGGCGAACACCGAGGACAAGCCCGAGCCCGACAAGCCCGGGAAAAAGTGAGGCGGCCGGTTCAAGCCGCGCGCCGGGAGCGTGTCCGCGTATAGTTAGGACTACAAGAGTATGACCAACAACACCGCCAGCCCGCGTTATCGAAGAATCTTGGTCAAATTGTCCGGCGAGGCACTGCTCGGCGACGAAGACTACGGCATCGACCCCCGGATCCTCAAGCGGATCGCCGGAGAGATTCGCGACCTCATCGAGATGGGCGTGCAAGTCGCGGTCGTCATCGGCGGCGGCAACATCTTTCGCGGGGCGGGTCTCGCGCGCGCCGGCATGGATCGGGTCACGGCGGACCACATGGGCATGCTCGCCACGGTGATCAACGCCCTCGCGATGCAGGATGCGCTCGAGAGTCTCGGCATCTTTGCGCGGGTCCAATCGGCGCTGCGCATCAACGAGGTCTGCGAGGACTACATCCGCCGCCGCGCCGTGCGTCATCTGGAGAAGGGTCGGGTCGTGATCTTCGGTGCGGGCACGGGCAACCCGTTCTTCACGACCGACACGGCCGCGAGCCTGCGCGCCATCGAGATAAACGCCGACATTCTGCTCAAGGCCACCAAGGTGAACGGCGTCTACGATTCCGATCCGCTCAAGAATCCGGATGCAAAGCGCTACACGCGGCTGACCTTCGACAAGGTATTGGCGGACCGGCTCAACGTCATGGACGCCACGGCCATCGTGATGTGCCGGGAAAACAATCTGCCATTACAAATTTTCAATCTTTTCCATGCCGGCGATTTGTTGCGTATCGTGCAGGGCGAGGACGTCGGTACGGTCGTTTCGGTCGAATCTTAAGGGGAAACCATGCTGGACGACATCAAGAAGGATGCCACTCAGCGCATGCAAAAGTGCGTCTCGACCTTCAGGGACCAACTCAAGAAGCTGCGCACGGGTCGCGCGCACACGAGCCTGATCGAGCACATCAAGGTCGATTATTACGGATCCGAAATGCCGCTGAATCAGGTCGCCAATGTCGCGACCGAGGATGCGCGCACCTTGACGGTGACGCCCTGGGAGAAGGCGATGGTGCCGATCATCGAGAAGGCGATCTACAAGTCCGATCTCGGCCTCACGCCGAATACCGCGGGCACGCTGATCCGCATCGCCATGCCGGCCCTCACGGAGGAACGGCGCCGCGACATCACGAAGATCGTGCGCTCCGAGGCGGAGAGTGCGCGCGTTTCGGTGCGCAACGTGCGCCGCGAGGTCATGCAGGAACTCAAGGAAATGCTCAAGGAAAAACTGATCGCACAGGACGATGACCGGCGGGCCCAGGAGGACATCCAGAAACTCACCGACAAACACGTCGCCGAAATCGATCAGGCGATGGCCGACAAGGAAAAGGAACTGATGCAGGTCTGAGTTTGCCCCGGACTTGCACATTCTCAAAGGCAATGGCCGACTCGCCGCAGCATGTAGCGATCATCATGGACGGCAACGGCCGTTGGGCGCGTTCGCGGGGCCTGCCGCGCCCGGCCGGTCATCATGCGAGCGTGAAGGTCGTGCGCCGCGTGGTCGAGGAATGCGGGAACCTCGATGTGCGCTTTCTGACGCTGTTCGCCTTCAGCAGCGAGAACTGGCGCCGTCCTCCCGACGAAGTCGGCATGCTCATGAATTTGTTCCTCGACGTGCTGGTACGCGAAATCGCGGACCTGCATCGAAACCGCGTGCGCCTGCGATTCATCGGCGATCGCGACATGGTCGGCGCGGAACTGTCCGCACGCATGATGGCGGCCGAAGCGCTCACGCGCGACAACACCGGCTTGTACCTGATGGTCGCCGTCGCCTATGGCGGCCGCTGGGACATCGTCCAGGCCTGTCGATCGCTGTGCGCCGATGCGGCCGCGGGCATGATCGCGCCGGAGACGGTCGCCGAAGCGCACATTCAAGCGCGGCTGGCGCTTGCCGGACTGCCGGATCCCGACTTGTTGATACGCACCGGCGGCGAACAACGGATCAGCAATTTTCTCCTCTGGAATCTCGCCTATACCGAACTGTATTTCGACGACGTGCTCTGGCCGGAATTCTCGACGGCGCATCTGCAGGCGGCGTTCGAGCATTTCCGCCGGCGCGAGCGGCGCTTCGGCAAGACCTCGGCACAGCTCGCGGCGCGTTCCAATGCATGACGTCGTCGATGCTTAGGACACGTGTCTTGACCGCCTGCGCATTATCGATCGTCCTGCTGGCCGCGCTGTTCCTGTTGCCGCCGCGCTGGTCGGTCGGCGCCTTCTCACTGGTGTTCTTGCGCGGCGCTTGGGAATGGGCGGGTTTCGGCGGTTTGCGGGGAGCCGGCGCACGCATGGCCTACGTGTCCGCCGCCGCGCTCCTGCTGTTCGCGGCGTGGCGTTGGAGTGCGAGTCCGCCGAATCTGCTGCTCCTGTGCGCCGCCGCCTGCCTGTGGTGGGCGATCGCCTTTCTGTGGCTGTGCACGTGGCCGCAGCTGCAGCAGCCCTTCGTCACGCTGCTGTGCGGGGCCTTGGTGCTCGTTCCGGCCTTCGTCGCCCTCGGCCGTCTGCTGCTTGCCGAACGCGGCTTCACGCGCGGGCCGCAGGCCGTGCTCGGGCTCGTCATGCTGGTCGTGGCCGCCGACATCGGCGCCTTCTTCGCGGGCCGCAGTCTCGGTCGCCTGAAGCTCGCGCCGCGCGTCAGCCCGTCGAAAACCTGGGAGGGTGCGGCCGGAGGCCTCGTGCTCGTGGTCGTACTCGCGCTCGCGCTCGCGGGCTTCTACCGCCTCCCGGTGCTCCCCGTCGTGGGCTTCGGCTGCGCGATCGGCATCATTTCCGTCGTCGGCGATCTGACCGAGAGCATGTTCAAGCGTGCAGCCGGCCTGAAGGACAGCGGCGTGCTGCTGCCCGGCCATGGCGGCATGCTCGATCGCATCGACAGCGTCACGGCGGCGGCGCCGCTTTACGCCCTGGGGCTGTTCGGCTCGGGAGTCCTCGCTTGACGCCGCGCGGCGTCGCCATACTCGGCTCGACGGGCAGCATCGGCCGCAGCACGCTCGCCGTCATCGCCGGCCATCCGGAGCGCTTCCGCGTGACCTGTCTCGGCGCGAATCAGAATTGGCAGGCCTTGGTCGACCAGGCGCGGCGCTTCGCGCCGGACGTGGTCGTGCTCATGGACCCGCGGGCCGCCGCCCTGGCGCGCAGCGCGCTCGCCGCGGCGGGATCCGCCGTGCGCGTCGAATCCGGCGCCGCGGCGCTGGCGGCGGCGGTCGCTATGCCCGAGACCGACATCGTCATGGCGGCCATCGTCGGCGCCGCGGGTCTGGGTCCGACGCTTGCCGGCGTGCGCGCCGGCAAGCGCGTGCTGCTCGCGAACAAGGAAGCGCTCGTGATGGCGGGCCGTCTTCTGATGGAAGAAGTGCGCGCCGCGGGCGCGCAACTGATCCCGATCGACAGCGAACATAACGCGATATTCCAGTGCATGCCGGCGGGCTACCTGCCGGGCGAGGCCGCGGCCGGCGTCACACGGGTGATCCTCACGGCCTCCGGCGGCCCGTTTCGCACGACCGCCGCGGCGGATTTGCCGTTCGTGACCCAGGATCAGGCCTGTGCCCATCCGAAATGGAAGATGGGGCGCAAGATCTCCGTCGATTCCGCGACGCTCATGAACAAGGGACTCGAGGTGATCGAAGCCACGCTGCTCTTCGATTTGCCCGAAGCCCGCGTCGACATCGTCGTGCACCCGCAAAGCGTGGTGCATTCGCTCGTGCAATACGCCGATGGTTCCCTGCTGGCCCAGCTCGGAGCCCCCGACATGCGAACGCCGATCGCGCAGGCGCTCGCGTGGCCCGAGCGAATCACTTCCGGTGTAGACTCGCTCGACCTGGTCGCGATCGCCCGACTCGATTTCGAAGCGCCTGACGACGATCGTTTTCCGTCGGTGCAACTCGCCCGCGCCGCGGCGCGCGCCGGAGGCACCACGCCTGCGCTGCTGAACGCCGCCAACGAGATCGCCGTGCAGGCGTTTCTCGACCGGCGCTTGAACTTTACAGGCATTGCCGCGGTCATTGATCAGGTGCTGCAGCGCATTGACGGATGCCCCGTAAAGTCCCTGGATGATGTATTGGAAGCCGACGCGGCGGCGCGCCGCCTGGCTGCCGCTTTGATCGAGCCTGTGCGTGGAGCGTTCGCATGAGAATATTCGAATACGTCGGCGCCTTTCTGGCGGCAATCGGGATCCTCGTGGCCGTCCACGAATTCGGACATTATTGGGTCGCCAAGAAACTCGGCTTCAAGGTCCTGCGCTTCAGCATCGGTTTCGGCAAGCCGATCTTCCTGCGCGTGGGCCGGGATCCGGACCGCACCGAGTATTGCATTGCCGCCATTCCCTTGGGCGGCTACGTCAAGCTGCTCGATGAGCGCGAGGGCGAGGTGGATCCCGCGGAGCTGCATCGATCCTTCACGCGCCGGCCGATCGGCGCCCGGATCGCCGTGCTGCTTGCCGGTCCCGCGATGAACCTGGCGTTCGCAGCGCTCCTGTATGCGGCGCTCGCAATGCATGGCACGGAGGTGGCGCGACCGGTCGTCGGGCTCGTGCGCTCGGGCAGTCCCGCCGGCCTCGCGGGGCTCGAGCGCGGGGACATGATCGTACGCGTCGGAGACCGCCCGACCCCGGACACCGAGGAGTTGCAGATGGCGCTGATCCGCCGCTTCAGCGCGGACGGCACGGTTCCCCTCGAGGTGACCCGCGGCGGCGCCGACGTGAAGCTCAATCTGCGCGTCGACGGTGACTTGCGTGCGCTGACCGAGCCGGGTCGATTGCTGCCGGGCTTGGGGTTCGACCTCGCGAGTTGGACGGCCGCGACGACCGTCGGCGAGGCGGCGGCGGATAGTGCGGGCGCCAAGGCGGGGCTCAAGGTCGGCGACGTGCTGCTCGGCGTCGACGGCGTCGGAGTCGCCAATCGATCCGAATTCGTGAGTGCCGTCAGCGCCGCGCCCGGCCGCGAGATAAGCATCGAGTTCCAGCGCGGGGGCGAAAAGCGGCAGATCCGCGTCGTCGTGCCGAGTGTCGATGACCAAGGGCGCAAGATCGGACGCCTCGGCATCGGCGTCGAGGAGGGCCCGCACACCCTGCTGCCGGGCCTCGTCGTCATGCGCCGCTCCTCGCCGCTCGCCGCGCTCGGCGTGGGCGTGATCAAGACCTGGGACATGTCCGCGATGACGGTCCAGATGCTGTGGCGGATGGCGGCCGGCGAGGTTTCCGCGAAGAACATCAGCGGACCCCTGAGCATCGCGGAGTTCGCGGGCGTGAGCGCAATGATGGGTATCACCGCCTTCATGGAGTTCCTCGCGGTGATCAGCGTGAGCCTGGGAGTTCTCAATCTGATGCCCGTACCGCTGCTCGACGGCGGTCAGGTCGTCTATCAACTCGTCGAAGCGGTCAAGGGAAGCCCGCTGTCGGAGCGGATGCAGGTATACGGCCAGAAGGTCGGAATCGCGCTGCTGCTCGTTCTCATGAGCCTCGCCTTCTACAACGATATCTCCAGGCATTTGAACTGATGGGAAGTCATGAGAATTTATAAAGCAAGGTCGTCGCGTGGGATTTGAATTTCGCCTCTTCGGAGCCGTCGCGCTCGCAGTCCAGCCCTTCAGTATCGCCGCAGTGGCCCAGGATGCGCCGCAGGAGCAATCGTTCACGGTCGGCGACATCCGCGTGGAGGGGCTGCAGCGCATTTCGGAAGGCACGGTGTTCAATTACCTGCCTGTCAACATCGGCGACAAGCTCGACGGCCAGCGGGTCGGCGAGGCGATGCGGGCGCTCTATGCGACGGGATTCTTCCGTGACGTCGAATTGCGGCGCGACGGCAACACGCTGCTGGTCGTCGTCGTCGAACGGCCGTCGATCGCGAAATTCGAATTGAAGGGCAACAAGGACATCAAGACCGAGGATCTGCAAAAGAGCCTCAGAAACGTGGGACTCGCACAGGGCAAGATTTTCGACCGCTCCGTGCTCGACGAGGTCAAGCAGTACCTCACCGATCAGTATTTCAGCCGCGGCAAATACGCGGTGCGCGTCGACACGAAGGTCACCGATCTGCCGGGCAACAAGGTCGACGTGATCGTCGACATCAAGGAAGGCAAGCGCGCGCGCATCCGCATGATCAATCTCGTGGGCAACACGACCTTCAAGGAGCAGGACGTGCTCGGCACGCTCGAGCTGAAGACGCCCAACTGGCTGTCCTGGTACAAGCAGGACGATCGCTATTCGCGCGAGTCGCTGCAGGGCGACCTCGAGAAAGTCCGCTCTTACTACATGGACCGCGGTTACGCGAACTTCCAGATCGAATCCACGCAGGTCGCGATCGCTCCCGAAAAAGACGATATGTTCATCACGGTGAACGTCAACGAGGGCGAGGTCTTCAAGGTGTCGGAGATCAAACTCGCCGGAACGATGGTCGTCCCCGAGGAACAACTGCGCAAACTCCTGCTGATCCACCCCGGGGATACGTTTTCACGCAAGGCGGTCACCAATTCACAGGAACTGATGAGCTACCGCCTCGGCGCCGACGGCTACGCGTTCTCGAAGATCGATCCCGTGCCGACCGCCGACAACGAGAAGAAGACGGTTTCACTGACGTTCTTCATCGAGCCCGGCAACCGCGTCTACGTGCGTCACATCAATTTCAACAACGAAACGGCGATCAACGACGAGACCCTGCGCCGCGAGATGCGGCAGCTCGAGGGAAGCTGGCTGTCGAATTCCGCGGTCGAGCGATCCAAGGAGCGCATTCAGCGCCTGCCGTACATCGAAAAGGTCGAATTCGAGACGAAGCCCGTGCCGGGCAGCGCCGATCTGGTCGATGTCGACTACAACATCAAGGAAGGACTGCCGGGGCAGTTCGGCGGCGGTATCGGCTATTCGGAAGCCCAGAAGTTCAGCATCAACCTGAATTTCGTGCACAGCAATTTCATGGGCAGCGGAGAGCGCATCGCGGTCGAGGCGAACGCCGGCAAGTACAGCAAGACCATCACACTCGCCCAGACCGATCCGTATACGACGATCGACAACGTCGCCCGCACGACATCGCTCACGTATCGCGCGGTCACGCAGTTCGTGTCTTCCTCTTCGATCTTCGGCACGAAGCAGCTCACGCTCGCGCAGAGCTACTCCTACCCGATCACCGAATACCAGGGCGTCCAGCTCGGCGTGTCCGCGAACAAGAACGAACTCGTCACCTCACAGGGCTACAGCGCGCAGCAGGCGGTCGACTGGGTCAAGGCCAACGGAAACACCTTCGAGCGCCAGATCGACGACACGAACGGCGACGGCTACGTGAACTCGCTCGACACGCCCTACACGGTCTACGGTTCGGACTTCTACACCTTCGAATTCACGGGCGGCTGGTCGATGGACTCGCGCAATCGCGCGCAGTTCGCGGACCGCGGCATGCGCAACGCCCTTTCGTTCCGCTATGCCGTTCCGGGCAGCAACGTGCGCTATTACGCGCTCAACTACCAGTTCATCAAGTACGTGCCGCTCGTCGGCCGCTGGCTGCTGTCGGACAATTTCACGATCGATTATGCCTCGGCGCTCGGACATACGACCGGCCTGCCGCCGTATTTGAATTATTTCGCGGGCGGCCCGGACAGCATCCGCGGCTATCGCGAGAGCCGTCTGGGACCGCGCGACAACATCGGCCTCGGCAACCCCTACGGCGGCAATTTCCGCCTCATCAACCGGCTCGAGATGATCTTTCCGGTTCCGGAGAAATGGAGGAGTGCGGCCCGTGTGAGCTGGTTCTTCGACATGGGAAACGTGTTCCAGACCGGCAATCAGGTCCGTTTCCTGGGCTTGGATGACACGACGCCGGTCAATTACCATTTCAGCTATAATGAACTCAAGAAATCGACCGGACTCGCGGTGCAATGGCTTGCGCCGCTCGGGCTGTTCCGATTCTCCTACGCGATACCGTTGAACGCGTACGTCGGGGATACGGTGCACTTCAACGACGAAACCGAGAGGTTTCAGTTTTCCATCGGGCAATCGTTTTGATCACCTTCACCATTTGAGGTCTTAGAGAGCATCATGTCGACTTTCATTCGTGGCATTCCCGTCCTGCTTCTCGGCTTGTGCGGTCTACTGGCGGCGCAACAGGCGAGCGCCGAGATCAAGGTGGGCGTCGTCAATTTCCAAAAACTGCTCGAGGATGCGCCGCAGACCAAGACCGCGATGAGCGCGCTCGAGAACGAGTTCGCCCCCCGTCGTCGTGAGCTGTTGACGATGCAGAACGATCTGAAGGCGCGCGACGAGAAGCTGCAGCGCGAGGGCGCGGTGATGGCCGAGGCGGATCGCGCGAAGGCCGAGAAATCCCTGCGCGACGAGCAGCGAGAGTTTTCCCGCAAGGCCGGCGAATTCCAGGACGACGCCTCGACCCGCCGCAACGAAGAACTGGGCAAGGTGCAGCGCTATCTCGTCACGGAGATTCAGGGCTATGCGAGCACGCAAGGCTTCGACCTCGTGCTCGGCGATGGTGTTTTTTATGCGAAGGGTCAGCTCGACGTGACCGCGAACGTGCTGGCCGTGCTGCTGACGAAACCGGCGACTCTGCCGCCGTCCGCAACACCCGCTGCACCGGCGCCGGCCTCGAAGACGCCGGCACCGGGGACGAAATAGCGGGGCACGGCGACAAAAGCGGCTAAGTGGGGTGAATCCGCGTGGTCCGATCAGACGGCTACAGTCTGGGTGAGCTGGCCGTCCGGTTCGGATTGGAGCTGCGCGGCGACCCCGACCTCTCGGTGACGAGGGTCGCGACGCTCCACAACGCCGGACCCGGCGGCATCAGTTTCTTCGCCAACGCACGCTATCGACGGCAGCTCGAGGCGACCCGCGCGACGGCGGTCGTGCTCTCCGCCCCGCATGCGGCTGCGTGTCCGTCGGCCGCCCTCGTCGATCCGAATCCGTATCTCGCCTACGCCCGCATCGCGAACCTGCTGCATCCCGCGGCGGCCGCGGTTCCGGGCGTGGATCCGAGCGCGGTCGTCTCGCCGGGAGCGCAGGTCGATCCGACGGCGACGATCGGGCCGCAAGCAGTCATCGAGTCCGACGTGCACGTCGGCGCACGCGTGCTCGTAGGGCCCGGGTCGATCATCCAGAGCGGCACGCACATCGGCGAGGATACGCAGCTCGTCGCGCGGGTCACGCTGTGCCGGGATACGCGGATCGGCGCGAGGTGCATCCTGCATCCCGGGGTCGTGATCGGCGCCGATGGATTCGGCTTCGCGATCGATCACCGCCGTTGGTCGAAGGTGCCGCAAATCGGCGGCGTGCGCGTCGGCGACGATGTCGAGATCGGCGCCAACACGACGATCGATCGCGGCGCGATCGAGGACACCGTCGTCGAGAACGGCGTGAAACTCGACAACCAGATCCAGATCGGACACAACGTGACGATCGGCGAACATACCGCGATCGCCTCGTGCACCGGCATCTCGGGCAGCACCACGATCGGCAAGCGCTGCATGATCGGCGGCCTCGTCGGGATGGCCGGACACCTGACGATCGGCGACGACGTCGTCATCACGGGTTTCAGCATGATCAGCGCATCGCTCGCCGGACCGGGCAGCTATTCGAGCGGCATCCCGGCCGAGGAGACGAAGACGTGGTGGCGTAGAGTCGCGCAGTTTCGGCGACTCGGGCGCCGCCAGCGGGGATCGAGCGGTCTCGCGCCCGCGACGAACGACAGTAAGGAGTGACGATGACGGAACCCGCCCAATTGGATATCGGCGAGATCATGCGGCAGCTGCCGCACCGATATCCGTTCCTCATGGTGGACCGGGTGCTCGAGTTGGTCCCGGGCGAGCGGATCGTCGCAATCAAGAACGTGACCTTCAACGAGCCGTATTTCACCGGGCATTTTCCGAATCGTCCCGTGATGCCCGGCGTCATGATCATCGAGGCGATCGCCCAGGCCTCCGGAATTCTCGCCTTCAAGACGGCGGGATTCACGCCGACCGATACGACGCGCTTTTATTTCGTGGCGATCGACAAGGCGCGGTTCCGCAAGCCGGTCGAGCCCGGCGATCAGCTGAAATTGACGGTCACGCTGCTGCGCGCGTTCAAGGGCATCTGGAAATTCCACGGTGTCGCCGAGGTGGGCGGCGCGGAGGTCGCCTCGACGGAGATCATGGTCGCGCCCGACACCGGGACGATCGCGAAAAAGGGAGACGCGAGATGATCGATCCGCGCGCGGTGATCGCGCCCTCCGCGCAAATCGCTCCGGACGTCGAGATCGGGCCGTTCACGGTGATCGGCGCCGACGTGGTCATCGGTGCGCGCACCTGGATCGGGCCGCACGCCGTCATCGCCGGTCCGACGCGCATCGGCGAGGATAACAAGATCTTCCAGTTCGCCTCGATCGGCGACGCGCCCCAGGACAAGAAATACAACGGTGAGCCGACCCGCCTCGAGATCGGCGACCGCAACGTGTTCCGGGAATTCGTCTCCGTCAATCGCGGCACGACCCACGACAAGGGCGTGACCCGCATCGGCAACGACAATCTGCTGATGGCCCATGCGCACGTTGCGCACGATTGCGAACTCGGTGACAAGATCGTGATGGCGAATTGCGCCACGCTCGGCGGCCACGTCGTCGTCGGCGATTGGGTCAACATGGGCGGCTTTTCGGGCGCCCATCAGCACACGAGGATCGGCGCCCATTGCTTCATCGCCAACAACGCCGCCGTCACCCGCGACGTACCTCCCTATATCATGGCGGTCGGCCGGCCCGCGGAACCTCACAGCGTCAACTCCGAGGGGCTGAAGCGGCGGGGATTCGACGAAACGCAGATTCGTACGATTCGCCGCGCCTATCGCCTCTTGTATCGGTCCGGCCTCAAGCTCGAGGCGGCGCTCGAGCGGCTCGATCAACTCGCCCCCCTGCACGCGGAACTGGCACCGTTCGTCGCCTTCATCAGGCAAAGTTCGCGCAGCATCGTGCGGTAGAACCCGCATGCCGAAGCCCCTTCGCATCGGGCTCGTCGCCGGTGAAGCCTCCGGCGACACCCTCGGCGCGCATCTGATCGACTCGCTGCGCAGGCTCGCGCCCGGCGCGCGGTTCTTTGGCATCGCGGGACCGAAGATGCAGGCCGAGGGCTGCGAGGCCTGGGAGCCGTCCGAGTCGCTCGCGGTGATGGGTTTGTTCGAGATCGTCCGCGATCTGCCGCGCCTGCTGCGATTGCGTGCGCGGATCCGCGGTCTGTTCCTCAGCGAGCGGCCCGACGTGTTCGTCGGCATCGATGCGCCGGAATTCAATCTGGGACTTGCCCGCACGCTGCACGAAGCGGGAATTCCGACGGTGCAGTACGTGAGTCCTCAAGTCTGGGCCTGGAGGCAGGGGAGGGTGCGCACGATGCATGCCTCGGTGGATCTCGTGCTGTGCCTGCTGCCGTTCGAGAAGCGTTTTTACGATGAGCAGGGTCTGGCTGCGGAATTCGTCGGCCATCCGCTCGCCGATGCGATTCCGCTCGACGCGGATCGCGGCGCCGCCCGCGCCCGCCTCGGGCTGGCCGCGGCGGCCACGGTCGTGGCGCTGCTGCCCGGGAGCCGCCGTGGGGAAGTCTCGCGACTCGCCGCGGATTTCGCGGCGATCGCGCGCTGGCTGCACGCCAGGCGGCCGGACATCGCCTTCGTGGCGCCGATGGCCAATCCCGCGGTGCGCTCCATTTTCGCGGAGGTGCTCGCACGCGACGCACCCGGGGTTGTCGTGCATCTGCAGGACGGGGACGCTCAGGCGGCCCTGGTGGCGGCCGACGTGGCACTCGTCGCCTCCGGCACGGCGAGCTTGGAGGCCGCGCTTTGCAAGCGGCCCATGGTGGTCGTGTACCGCCTGGGCGCGCTCTCGGCCTGGGTGCTGCGCCGTTTCAAACTCGTCAAGTCGAAGTTCTTCGCGCAGCCGAATCTGCTTGCGGATCGGCGTGTGGTCGGCGAATATTTTCAGGAGGAGATCGTTCCCGAGGCGATCGGAGCGGAGCTGCTGATGTGGTTGGACGATCCGGGCCGCAGGAGCGAGTTGGAGCGGGAATTCCTGCGGATCCACAAGGGCTTGCGCGGCGGCGGCAGCGACGGCGCGGCGCGGGCGATCCTCGGCCTGCTCGAGCCTTCGCGCGCATGATCGCGAGCGTCGCCGGCGTCGACGAAGCCGGCCGCGGCCCGCTCGCGGGCCCGGTGGTCGCGGCGGCCGTGATTTTGCGGCCTGGCGTCGTCATCGACGGCGTCGGCGACTCGAAGCAGCTCGACGCCGCGACGCGCGAGCGACTCGATCTCGCGATCCGGCGCGATGCGCTGTATTTCGGGATCGGCTGGGCCGACCCCGCGGAGATCGACGCGCTCAACATACTCGAGGCGACCTTTCTCGCGATGCGCCGCGCGATCCTCGCGCTTGCCGTGACGCCGCGGCGGCTGCTCGTCGACGGCAACCGTCTGCCGCGCCTCACGGGGTTGGGGTGCTGCGAGAGCGGCCTCGCGATCGTGCGCGGTGATGCCACGGTGCCGGCGATCGGAGCGGCGTCGATTCTCGCCAAGACCGCGCGCGATGCCTATATGCGGCGCATCGATGCGCTCTATCCCGCCTATCGGTTCGCCGAGCACAAGGGCTACGGGACGCCCGGCCATTGCCGCATGCTGCGCGAACACGGTCCCTGTCCGCTGCACCGGCGCTCGTTCGCTCCGGTCGCCGATGCCCTGGTGCGCATTTCGTGAGCGGATTCGTGCATTTGCGGCTGCACACGGAGTATTCGCTCGTGGACGGCATCGTGCGCATGCCCGAACTCATGTTGGCCGTCGCGGCCGCCGGCATGCCCGCGGTGGCGCTGACCGACCAAAGCAACTTGTTCGCGATGGTCAAGTTCTACAAGGAGGCGCAAGGCGCCGGCGTCAAACCCGTGATCGGCGTCGATGCCTGGATACGCGAACCGGGCGAGCGGGTCCCGCCGTCCCGCGTGGTGCTCCTGTGCCAGAATTTGACCGGCTATCGCCACCTGACCCAGCTCGTCACGCGCTCCTACCTCGAGGGTCAGCAGCGCGGCGCGCCGATGTTCGAGCGCGGCTGGCTGTCCGCGGAGAACCTCTGCGGGCTCATCGTATTGTCCGGCGGACTGGAGGGCGACATCGGCCGGGCAATCGCCCGCGGCCGCGAGGATGAGGCCGGGCGCTGTCTCGAGTCCTGGCGGCGCCTCTGCGGCGACCGTTTCTACATCGAGGTGCAGCGCACGGGCAGGTCGGGCGAACAGGTCTATGCCGAAGCGGCGCTCGATCTGGCCGATGCGCGCGGCGTCGCGGCGCTCGCGACCAACGACGTGCGGTTCCTGACACGCGGCGATTTCGAGGCGCACGAGGCGCGCGTGTGCATTCACGACGGCGCCCTGCTCGCCGACCCGAGCCGCACCCGCCGGTACTCCGAGGAGCAGTACCTCAAGTCGCCCGAAGAAATGGCCGAACTGTTCGCCGATGCGCCCGAACTGCTCGCCAACACCGTCGAGGTGGCCAAGCGCTGTTCGCTCGAGATCAAACTCGGCGCCTCGATGCTCCCGGCGTTTCCCGTGCCGCCCGGGAGCGACACGGAGCAATTCCTGCGCGAGGAGGCGGCGCGCGGCCTGCGCGCGCGCCTGGCCGCGGCACCCGCACCGACCGCCGCGCTGCGCATCGACAGCGAATACCAGCGCAGGCTCGATCTCGAACTCGCCGTCATCTGCAGCATGGGATTCGCCGGCTACTTCCTGATCGTGGCCGACTTCATCCGTTGGGCGCGCAGTCACGGCGTGCCCGTGGGTCCGGGGCGCGGCTCGGGCGCGGGATCGCTGGTCGCCTACGTGCTCGGCATCACGGACCTCGATCCGATCGATCATGACCTCCTGTTCGAGCGCTTCCTCAATCCTGAGCGCGTGTCGATGCCCGATTTCGACGTCGATTTCTGCATGGAGGGCCGCGACCGCGTCATCGAGTACGTCGCCGACAAGTACGGGCGCGAGCGCGTCTCCCAGATCATCACCTACGGGACGCTCGCGGCGAAGGCGGTCGTCCGCGACGTCGGCCGCGTGCTCGGGCACAACTACGGCTACGTCGACAAGATCGCCAAGCTCATTCCGTTCGAGATCGGGATCACGCTCGACAAGGCGCTCGAGCAGGAGGAGGAGTTCGCACGGCTCTATGCGGCCGACGGCGACGTGCGCGAGCTCATCGACCTCGCACGCCGCCTCGAGGGCCTCGCGCGCAACGCCGGTACGCATGCCGGCGGCGTCGTCATCGCCCCGTCGGTGCTCACCGACTTCACGCCGCTCTACTGCGAAGAGGGCAGCACCACGCCCGTCACGCAATTCGACAAGGACGACGTCGAGGCGGCGGGCCTCGTCAAATTCGACTTTCTGGGCTTGCGCACGCTCACGATCATCGATTGGGCGGTGCGCGACATCAATTCAGAACGCGTGGGCGCCGGCGCCGCACCGCTCGAGATCACGGCGCTGCCGATGGACGATGCGGCGACCTATGCGCTGCTCAAGAGCTGCCAGACGACGGCCGTATTCCAGCTCGAATCGCGCGGCATGAAGGATCTGATCCGCCGCCTGCAGCCCGACCGGTTCGGCGACATCGTCGCCCTCGTCGCGCTGTTTCGGCCGGGGCCGCTGCAGTCGGGCATGGTCGACGACTTCATCTCGCGCAAGCACGACACTTCGGGCGCGAAGATCGACTACCTCCACCCGGATTTGAAGCCCGTGCTCGAGGCCACCTACGGCGTGATTCTCTACCAGGAACAGGTCATGCAGATCGCGCAGCTGCTCGCGGGCTACACGCTCGGCGGCGCGGATCTCCTGCGGCGCGCCATGGGCAAGAAAAAGCCCGAGGAGATGGCCAAGCAGCGCTCGGTGTTCGTCAACGGCGCCGTGGCACGCGGCGTGCGCGAGTCCCAGGCGAGCACCATCTTCGATCTCATGGAGAAGTTCGCGGGCTACGGCTTCAACAAATCGCACTCCGCCGCCTATGCGCTGCTCTCCTATCAAACCGCGTGGCTCAAGGCGCATTATCCGGCCGCCTTCATGGCCGCGGTGTTGTCCTCGGACATGGACAAGACCGACAAGGTGGAGACGCTCTTTCACGAATGCGTCAACATGGGACTCGCCGTGCTCCCGCCCGACGTCAACGAGTCGGTGTATGCCTTCAAGGTGGCGGGGTCCCGCAGCATCCGCTGGGGGCTCGGCGCGATCAAGGGCGTCGGCGCCTCCGCCGTCGAGGCGATCACCAGCGAGCGGGCGCAGGGCGGTCCCTATGCGAGCCTCGGGGATTTTTGCCGCCGCATCGATCTACAGCGCGTCAACCGGCGCGTGCTGGAGGCCATGATTCGCAGCGGCAGCCTCGACGCACTCGGGCCCAACCGCGCCGCCTTGAGTGCGGAACTCGACCATTCGATGCAGTTGGGCGAGCAGAACTCGCTCGCCCAGAGCACGGGCCAGGACGATCTGTTCGGTCTGTCCGCCGCCGCCGGCACCGTGATGGCGCGGCCGGTCGACGTGACCGATTGGACCGAGGCCGAGCGCCTTGCCGGCGAGCGGGAGACCCTGGGCCTTTGGCTCAGCGGGCATCCGATTGCGCCCTACGAGGCAGACTTGAAGCACCTCGTGAGTGCGCGGCTCGCCGACGTCGGTGGCCCGCGCCCGGCCGCAGCGCCCGACGGCGGTCGAACCTGGTCCGCCGGCAAAACCGCGACGGTCGCCGGCCTCGTGCTGGAAATTCGCCGCCGGCCGAATCGGGTCACGTTGATCCTCGACGACCGCACCGGCCGCCTCGAAGTGAGCCTGTTCGAGGAGACCTTCACGCAGTATCGCGACATCATCGTCAAGGATGCGATTCTCGTGATCGACGGCATCCTGCGTTTCGACGACTTCATCGAAGCCTGGCGGCTTCAGGCGAAGACGCTCATGGACATCGACAAGGCGCGTGAGCGCTACGCGAGGCGCTTGTGGCTGCGGTGGCCGGAGGCCTTCGACGGCCCGCAAGGCATGCAGCGCTTCGAGGAGCTCCTGAAGCCCTACCTGCGCGGCCCGTGCGCCGTCAGCGTCGCCCTCGTGCGCAAAGAGTACTCGGGCAAGCTGCAACTCGCCGACGCCTGGTCCGTGCGGCCGACCCGTGAGTTCACGGACAAGCTCTCCGCACTCGTAGGGCGCGACGGGTGGCATTTGGTGTATGGTCCGCGCTCCGACGTTCGCGGCGAGGAAACATCTTCATGGCGATGAGCTTTCTGGAATTCGAGCAGCCGATTGCGGAACTCGAGGCAAAGATCGAGGAGCTGAAGTTCTTGGGAAGCGACGCGAGCGTCAATATTTCCGAGGAAATCAAGCGCTTGCAATCGAAGAGTCGCGCCCTCACGACGAGCATATTCGCCAATCTCACGCCGTGGCAGATCACGCAGCTGGCGCGCCACCCGCAGCGCCCTTATACGCTCGACTACATCGCGATGATCTTCACCGATTGGCAGGAACTGCACGGCGATCGCATGTACAGCGACGATCTCGCGATCGTCGGCGGCCTCGCCCGCATCGAGGGGATGCCCGTCATGGTGATCGGCCAGCAAAAGGGCCGCGATACCAAGGAACGCGTGCGCCGCAACTATGGGATGCCGAAACCGGAGGGCTACCGCAAGGCGCTGCGGCTCATGACCATGGCGGAACGCTTTCGGATTCCGATCGTCACGCTCATCGACACGCCCGGCGCCTATCCGGGCATCGGATCGGAGGAGCGCGGCCAGAGCGAAGCGATCGCCCGAAACCTCTTCGAGATGTCGAACATGTCCGCCCCGATCCTCTCGATCGTGATCGGCGAGGGGGGGTCGGGCGGCGCGCTCGCGATCGGCGTCTGCGACCGGCTCGTGATGCTGCAATTCAGCGTCTATTCGGTGATTTCACCCGAGAGCTGCGCCTCGATACTCTGGAAGAGCACCGACAAGAAGGAAACCGCCGCCGACGCGATGGGCGGCACGGCAGAGCGCCTCAAGAAGCTCGGACTCGTCGATGAGGTGCTCAAGGAGCCGCATGGCGGCGCACATCGCGATCCGCAGGCCATGGCGGAGGCCGTCAAGCAGAGCATCGTGAAGCACCTGACCGAGCTACGTTCCCTGCCGGTGACGCAATTGCTCGACGCGCGACAAGCGCGATTGCGTTCGCTTGGATCCTTCCGCGAATCCTAAGGTATCAGGCTTCCGGCTCGAACGCTTCGCGCTAGCGCCCGATGATCTGCTACGTGACCCGGCGTACCGCCGGCTCTGGATCTCGATACTGATCTCCTCGCTCGGCGGACAGGTCACGCTGCTCGCGCTGCCGTTGACGGCTGCCGTGCTGCTGGGTGCGAGCGCGGCACAGATGGGAATCCTCACGGCCGTCGAGATCGCGCCCTATGTGCTGTTCTCGCTGCCTTGCGGCGTCTGGCTCGACCGGGTGCGCAAGCTTCCGGTGTACGTGATCGGCGAGGTGTCGATCGCCTGCGCCCTCACCACCGTCCCCTGCGCCTGGTGGCTGGGCGGCCTGTCGATGCATTGGCTGTACTTCGTCGCGTTCGCGATCGGCACGGTCAATACGGCGGCGGGCACGGCCGCGCAGATCGTCCTCACGCAGATCGTGCCGCGCGACAGGCTCGTCGAGGCTCATGCGAAAAACGCGCTCGCGTCCTCGACGGCCGAGGTGGCTGGTCCCGGCGTCGCCGGCGCCCTCATCAAGGTTGCCGGAGCGCCGGTTGCGCTGATTGCGGACGCGCTGCTGCTGCTCGCATCGGCGACGATATTGCGCGGCGTGAGCCTGCGCGAGACCGGCACGCCCGGCGTTACGGCGTTCTGGCCCGCGATGCGCACGGGTTTGGGCTTCGTGCGCGGCAACAAACTGCTCGTGACGATGGCCTGTTGCGTCGGTGTTTGGCAGATGTGCAGCCAGGCCGCGAACGTCGTGCAGATCCTGTTCGCGACGCGCACGCTCGGATTGAGTGCGCGCGAGGTCGGCTTCAGCTACGTCGGCCTCGGCGTGGGGACGATCGGCGGCAGCATGATCGGCGGTCGCGTCGTGCGCCGATTGGGGTCGGGCACGACACTGGTGCTCGGCTTCGGAATCTGCGGGTCAGGCTGGACGTTGCTCAGCGTAGCGCCGGCAAACGCGGCGGGCGTCGTCGCCTACGTCGCGATGCTCGTCTCGTTCGGCTTGGGCGCCGTGTTCATGCTGATCAACTTTCTCTCGCTGCGCCAGTCCGTCACGCCCGGCCCCCTGCTCGGGCGCATGACGAGCACGATGCGGTGGCTGATCCTGCTGCCGGCCGGCCCCGGCGCATTGCTCGGCGGCTGGCTTGGCGGACACTGGGGCTTGCGCTCCGCGCTGAGTTTTTCCGGCGGCACGGCCCTGTTGCTCGCGCTCGTCGCCGCACGGTTGCCGGTCCTGCGAAGCGTCAAGACCCTTCCGCACGTCCACGCGGAGGCCGTCACGCCGTACTCCGCGGACACTCCCGGCGACTGATGTTGCGCGGGGTGACTGAGTCCGGGGAAGTACGGTGGCCGTGTGTGCCTGCTGGGCGGCTGCCGGCGGGCGGGCTAGAATGCGGGTTCAATCACCACACGGGGTTCGATATGCGCCAGACCTTGAAGACTTTGGCCTATCTGGCGTTCGCCTGTGCGAGCGCGGCCGGCGCCCTCGCGGGTGAGCGGCAAATCTATCCCGCGCCCGCCGCGGCGCAGCGGGACATTGCGGCGGCGCTACAGACGGCCGCGGCGCAGCATAAACGCGTCATTCTGGATTTTGGCGGTAACTGGTGTCCCGACTGCCAGGCGCTCGACATCTATTTTCACGATGCCGCGAACAAAGCGCTGCTCGAGGCCAACTTCGTGCTGGTGCACGTCAATATCGGGCTCGACAAGGTGGATGAAAATCTCGACATTGCGGCGCGCTATGAGATTCCGATCGTCAAGGGCGTGCCGGCGCTCGCCGTCGTCGGATCCGACGGCAAGCTCATCTACAGTCAGAAGGCGGGCGAATTCGAATCCATGCGGCACATGCAAGCCGTCGACGTCACCGGTTTTCTCGAACACTGGAAGCCCGCAGGCGCGGGTTGAAGCCATGACCACGTTCGACCGCGGCCGGGGCTGGCTTCTCGTGACGGCCTGCTTCGCCTATGTACTCGGTTCGGGCTGCGCCGCCGCCGACAGTGCCTATGTGGGCAACCAGGGCGGCGGAACCGTGTCGATCATCGACACGACCGAGGATGCCGTGACCCGCACGCTGCCCGATCAGGGCAGCATCGGGGCCAAGGTGCAGGCAGTCGTTGCGAATCGTACCGAGTCGCGGGCGTTCGTCGTCGATGCGGATGACGGCGCGCTCATGGTCGTCGACATCGCGACCGGCCATATCGAGAAGCGTTTGGGCGTCGGCAAGGCGCCCGAGGGTGCATCGCTTGCTCCCTCCGGCAAACTCGTCGCGGTCACGGTCGAGGACGACAATGACGTCGCGATCGTCGATGTCGCGAGCGCCAAGCTGGTGCGGAAAATCCACGTGCAGGGCAGCAACCCTGAGCACGCCACGTGGAGCAGCGACGCCCGCTCGCTGCTCGTCAGCAATGAAAATTCCAGCAACTTGGATCTCATCGACGTGGGGGCCGGACGCTCGATCGCAGTCATCGCCGACCCCGGCCATCCGCGCGGACTCGCTTGGCTGCCGGGCCAGAAGCTGGCCTACGTCGCCAACGAACACACGGGCTCGGTCGACATCGTCGACGTCGATGCCCGGGCGGTCGTGCAATCGATCAAGATCGGGCTTCGGCCGGCCGGCGTGCTCGCGGCCGCCGACGGCAAACGCGTCTTCGTGACGAACGGCGGTGACGGCACGGTCTCGGTGATCGACACCGGTGCGCGATCGGTGCTGACGACGATTCCCGTCGGCAAGCGGCCCTGGGGAATGGCTTTGACGCACGACGGCAAAAAACTCTATGTCGCGAACGGCCGTTCGAACAGCGTGAGCGTCATCGATACCGTGACGCTCGCGGTGATCAAGGAAGTTCCGGTCGGTGTGCTGCCTTGGGGTGTCAGCATTCCCTAGGAACATCGGCGCAGCGCCGCCTCCGAGTTGCATCGCGATCAAGGCGCGTCAAGGATGGCGCAGTTTCGACTGTTCCACTGTCACGCAATGGTGACAACCGCCGTCCCAGGGCTCAACCCGCCCTGCGGGGATCGCTCGTAACTCATTGAAATTATTGCCTAGAGTAGCGCTCCGGAGTTTCTCCACTGCACCCTCGCCGTTGGCATGAGCATTGCTAATACCCAATGCGATCCAAATCGCTGACTCGTTCTCGCATCGACACCGGCTTAAGGTGGGGTGCGGCAGCGAGCCGATAAAAACTAAACCAACATGCGTTGCAAAGGAGGGAGTTTTGCAGTTGAAGATCCGTCTCACACGTTTCCCGCACGGCACCCAGGAGTTGGATTGTGTTCATGCGGCTATCCGAATCGGCAGCAAGAAGACCAAACCACACGCAGCAGGAGAATTCCGATGAACTGGCTGAGAACGAAACCTCTGGTAACTATGCTCTTGACCGGCGCGGCCGCCGTGTCGGCATTCGGCCCGGCATTCGCCGCTTCGGATGCCGAGCAATTCGACCGCTTCAAGGATCCCAATCAGTGGGGGGCACCCGCGGGCAACCTGAATCAGACGCGCTCGAGCACCTTGTCCGACATCAACACGAATAACGTCAAGGGCCTGAATCTGGCCTGGGCGCAATCGAGCGGAACCCTGCGCGGCCACGAGGGACAGCCTCTGGTCATCGAGGATGTCGGCGGCAAGCCGGTCATGTTCCTGGAGAGCGGCTGGCCCAATATCGTCCAGGCGCTCGACTTGAGCGACCCGGACCATCCCGTGCAACTGTGGACCTACACCAAGACCAGCGGCCGCGACGAATCCGCCGTGCCGCGCGCCTGCTGCGACACCGTCAACCGCGGGCTGTCGTATGCCAGCGGCAAACTCGTGTTCGGTACGCTCGACGGCTACGTGATTGCGCTCGACGCCGTCACCGGCAAGGAAGCCTGGGTCGTCAAGCACGCATTTCCGGCCAAGGGCGAGACGATCACGCCCGCCCCGATCATCGCGAACGACAAGGTCATCATCGGCTTCGGCGGCGACGAGTTCGCGGCGCGCGGCCGGGTCGCGGCCTACAACCTCGCGGACGGCAAGAAGGTCTGGGAGTGTCACTCGACGGGCAGCGATGCGGACGTCTGCTTGACCGCGAAGACCAACAAGGCGCACCCGGAATATGGAACCGCCGGCAAGGACCTCGGCATTCACACCTATCCGGGCGACGAATGGCAGCGCGGCGGCGGATCGGCCTGGGGCTGGTACGCGTACGACCCCGATCTGCACCTCGTGTATTACGGTACCGGCAACCCCGGACTCTGGTCGCCGCAGTTCCGCTGCGAAGAGCCGCTGACGCAGGAACACTGCAATAGCGGCAAGTACGACAACAAGTGGTCGCTGTCGATTTTCGCGCGCAATGTCGACACCGGCGAAGCCGCCTGGGTCTATCAGATGACTCCGTTCGACCAGTGGGACTATGACGGCATCAACGAGCCGGTCCTCGTCGACATTCCCATCGACGGCAAGACCCGCAAGGCGCTCGTGCACTTCGACCGCAACGGCTTCGCCTACGTGCTCGATCGCACCGATGGAACGCTGCTCCGTGCCAACAAGTTCGTGACAGTCAACTGGGCCGAGAAGGTCGACCTGAAGACCGGCCGTCCCGTGAAGGTCGCCGAGCATTCCCCGCTGAAGGTCGCGAACAATGTTCAGGCCTGCCCGTCCGCGATGGGCGGCAAGGATCAGCAGCCGGTCGCGGTCGATCCCACCGATCCGACGTTCTTCTACGTGCCGACGAACAACTGGTGCATGGAACTCGAGCCTCAGCCGCGTTCCCACACCCAGCAAGGCACCGTCTACGTGTTCGCAAACGTGTACATGTATCCGGAGAAGCCGGGCGTCACGGGCAAGTTCAAGAAGTTCAACGTCGTGACCGGAGAGACGAGCTGGGAGATTCCCGACCCGTACCCGAATTGGGGCGGTGCGCTCGTGACCGCGGGCGGTCTGGCGTTCTACGGCAGCCTGGGCGGCGACTTCCGCGCCGTCGATCGGGCCTCGGGGAAGGTCCTGTGGTCGCGCAAACTCGGCTCGGGGATCATCGGCAACCCGATCACCTATTCCGTGAAGGGCAAGCAGTACGTCTCCGTCTGGTCCGGGATCGGCGGTTGGATCGGGCTGCCGGTCACCGCGGGCCTGGATCTGTCGGACAAGTTCGGCGCGATCGGCGCCACCGCCATGACGAAAGCGGCGGGCCTCAATCACGTGCCGCAAGGCGGAACCTTGTACACGTTCCGAGTGGGCGGCGAATAGATCCCCCCGATGCGCCGCTAGGCGTAACATGCCCGGTGCCACGAGGCACCGGGCATTTTCAAAATTTTAGCCCGGTAAAACGACGCTTCTTGGAGTTGGCATCATGAGAAATAAAACCCTGGGCGCGGTGCGCCGTGGAATCCTGCTGGGTGCGGCTCTCGCCGCGGCGGCAGCCGCGCACGCGGACGAACTCAAGTCCCTGACCGTTTGCGCCGACCCCGGCAACATGCCCCTGTCGAATCAGCGCGGCGAAGGCTTCGAGAACAAGATCGCGCAGGTCATCGGCGCGGCGCTGGGCACCGGCGTCCAGTATTACTGGCGACCCTCCATCGAGCGCGGCCTCATGCGCACGACCTTGAGCGAAGGCAACTGCGACGTCTGGATGGACATGGCGACCGACACCGAAGGCGCCGCGGTCCTGAAGCCCCTGTATCGTTCGACCTTCGTGCTCGCCTACCGCAGCGACAAGAACATTTCGATCAAGACTTTCGACGATCCCGCGCTCAAGAAATTGCGTGTCGGGGTCTTTCAGGTCTCCGCGATCCGCGAGGTGCTCGCGGAACACCATGTGGTCGAGAACACCGTGATCCATTATCTCAGCCACAACGCCGATCTCGACCAGAACAATCAACCCTCCTACCAGGTGCAGCAGGTCATCGATGGCGGACTCGACGTCGCCGCCGCCTGGGGCCCGATGGCGGGCTACTTCAAGTCGATTCTGCATGCGCCCATCACGGTTCAGCCGGTGAATCTCATGGAGGATTCCGTGCCGATGGAGTTCGACATGGCGCTCGCCGTGCCGCGCGGCCGCCCCGATATCCGCGCCGCCGTGGAGCAGGCGCTCGAACAAAACCAGGATGCGATCAAGCGCATTCTGACGGACTACGGCGTTCCCCTGGTCGCCTGCGCGGAATGCACCGTCTCGGGCGATTTGCCGTCGCATGGCCCCTACAAAGCCGCTCCGCCGCCCGTGCGCAATGCCGTCGCGACACCCGCGGAGCGGGCCCGGGCGCTCGCCGACCTCAAGCGCTCCCTGCGCGACGGCGCGTCCGCCGACTCCGAACTGCAGAATGCGATCGTCGCGAACGATACCGATCGCGTGAGATATCTCGTCACCCACGGCGCCCACGTCGATGCCCGCGACGGCGAGGGCTACACGGCGCTCATCAATGCCGCGCGTTTCGGCTTCGATGCGCTCGCCGGCGATCTCCTCGCGCATCGCGCCGACCCGAACCTCGCCGACCGCGCCAGCGGTTGGTCACCGCTCATGTATGCGGCCTGGGGCGACGACGGAGAGCTCGTTCGGGCGCTCGTCGGGCGGGGCGCGGCGCTCGAGGCCCGCGATCACGACGCCATGACGGCGCTCGGCATTGCTGCCCAGAACGGCAAGCTGAAGGCGGCACGGGCGCTGCTGGCGGCGGGAGCGGACGTCAACGCAGCGGTGGCGAAGGGCGGCTATTCGCCACTGATGCTCGCGGCGATCTCGGGGTCGCAGGAACTCGCCGCCGCGCTGATCGCCCATGGCGCCCGGGTCAATGCCGCGAATCCCGGGGGCGTCACGGCGCTCATGATCGCCGCCGCCGGAAATCACTTCAGCATCGCCTCGATGCTCTTGAAGGCGGGTGCGCAAATCGAAGCACGCAGCGAGGACGGACGCACGGCGCTCAGCATCGCGCAGGCGAACAACAACGAAGCGGTCGTGAAACTGCTCGAGGAAGCTCGGCAAGAGAGCGCGGCGAGATCGGGTTGAATCAACGTGGCTTGGTGGGGAACATCCGGGGGTTTGTGAAATGAGTCGACGGTTTTTGCTCGGAATGGTCGCGGTCTGCGCGATGGCTTCAGGCGTTGCCCTGCTGGGGAGGAGCCGCGCGGCCGATGCGGACACGGACACCGTCGATTACACGAAGGTCAAGCCGACGGAACTGGTCAACAACACGATCAAGGGCAAGCTCAAGAACCCGTATTCCGACACGCAGACCGATATCGTTGCGCAAGGCGGTCAGTTGCTGCTCAATTACGGGTGCAATGGCTGCCACGGCGGCGGCGGCGGCGGCGGCATGTGTCCGCCCTTGATCAACGATACCTGGGTCTACGGCGGCGACGACGACACCTTGTTTCGGCTCGTCTCGCTCGGCAGCGATGAGTTGCAGAAGCTCGGCTACACGCGCATCGGCCGCGAGAACGTCGTGGGGCCGATGCCGCCATTCGGTGGGATCATCAAGAACGCCGACGATTTATGGAAGATTTTGGCGTTCGTGCGATCACGCTACAACGGCGATCCGGGCTACAAGTTCGGTGCACCCCCGGAGTGATCGACCGGGCCGCCGTCCGGTTGCATTGCGATATCTCCCCGGTAGGGCGGGTTGCGGGATCGACGAAAATAGTCCACTCTCCTAGGCGATTTCGAACGTCCGGCGAGTTGAATACAGGGCGTGAGCGCGGGGAGTCGCGCTCCAAAAATAAGTCATAAGGGCTGCCATGACGCAAATGACCAGCATGCTGAACCGCCATGCATCGCATATCGTGGAAGTCGTCGAGGGCGGGCTGCAGCCCGCCGGACTCGCGCCGCACGTCACGCGGTCCTGGAGCCGGTGCCTGCGAGATTTCGGCATCGAACCGACGGCGCGGCGCTCCAACGTGGTCTTGAGCGCGCCATCGGTCAAGGAATCCCAACAGCACTTGGGTTCGCTGCTCGCCGTCGCGCAGGCGGAGATGGAGAGCCTCTACGAACAGATTGCGGGTTCCGGCTTTGCCGTGATCCTTTCGGACACGCAGGGCACCGTGCTCAGCATGATCACGGACCCGTCGCTGCGCCGCGAATTTCGCCATGCGGGACTGTGCCTCGGCGCGCTGTGGGATGAGCGCCACGAAGGCACGAACGGCATCGGCACCTGCCTCGCGGAGGGCAATTCCGTGACCGTCCACCGGGAGGAGCATTACTTCGGCTACAACGTGCCGCTGTCCTGTTCGGCGGCACCGATACTCGATCCACAAGGGGTGCTCGTCGGCGTGCTCGACGCGTCGACGGCGAAATCGAGCGATAGCCGCCTCATCCAGCGCCACACGATGGCGCTCGTGAACATGTCGGCGAATCTGATCTCACGCTGGAATTTTCTCAATGATTTCACACAGGCATGGGTCCTCCGGTTCCACAGCCGTCCGGAGTTCGTGGGGTTGTTGCACGAGGCGCTGATCGCCATCGACGGAGGCGGCAAGATTCTTGCGGTCAATGAGAGTGCCATGCTGCAACTCGGATGCTCGTCGCGGGCAGCGCTCGTCGGTTCCTGCATCGAGAAAGTGTTCCAGTTCGATTTCGCGACGCTCGACCGGCGCGCGAGCGTCGATCCCGCCGCGATCTGGCCGGTTCGCGACCTCGCGCACGGACGCCGTTTCTTCGCGATCGTCCGACCGCCCGCGCGCCGCCCGATCCAATCTTTCGAGTTGTCCGCCGCGAGCCGGCTCGACGGCCGGGCGGCGCTCGTGCAGCGCTCCCGTTCCGAACGGCATGTCGGCGAAGATCCGCAAATCCGCGAGAACCTCGATCGCGGGATCCAACTCTTCGCGCGCCAGGTGCCTATCCTGTTGCAGGGCGCGACCGGCACCGGCAAGGAGGCGTTCGCGAAGGCGCTGCATCGGTCGTCGCCCTGGTCGGAGAAGCCGTTCGTCACGGTCAATTGTGCGGCGATACCCGAGAGCCTCATCGAGAGCGAGCTGTTCGGCTACACGCGCGGCGCGTTCACGGGCGCCGCGAAGGAGGGGCGCATCGGCAAGATCCTGCAATCGAACGGCGGGACGCTGTTCCTCGACGAGATCGGCGACATGCCGCTCATGCTGCAGACACGTCTGTTGCGCGTACTCGAGGAGCGCGAGATCGTGCCGCTCGGCAGCGAACATACGATTCCCGTCGACCTGCACGTGATCAGCGCAACGCACCGGGACGTACGCCTCATGATCGAAAACGGCGAGTTCCGCGAGGACTTGTTCTACCGGCTCAACGGCATCACCCTGCATCTGCCCCTGCTCCGCGACCGGATCGACAAGCCGGCGCTGATCGAGAGCCTGCTGCTCGAGGAGAATCCGGGTACGGAAACGGTCGAAATCGCCGACGATGCGTTTGCGAAGCTCCTCAAGTTTTCGTGGCCCGGCAATATCCGCCAGCTGCGCAATGCGTTGCGCACGGCGTCGGCGCTATGCCGCGATGGCGTCATCAGGGTCGCGAACCTCCCGCAGGAAATTCTCGGGACGGACACGCGTCCCGGCGCGGATGGGCGCGGTTCGGCGAGCTTCGCGGAGGACGGCCGGGCTTCAGCCGCGCCGCCGGGCACGCCGGCTTCGTCCTGCGATGCGCTGCGCGAGGCGGAGCACGCGGCGCTGCTCCGCGAACTCGCCAAGACCCATTGGAACATCAGCCGTACGGCTCGCGCGCTCGGCATCAGCAGGAACACGCTGTATCGCAAGATGCACAAACACGGCATCGTGCTGGCGGGGGTCGAGCTAGGCCGGTGATGCCACCGGCCTAGGAGCGAGCGTCGACGGGTTCAGGCCTTGGCGGCGCCGTACAGCTTGCCGGACAATTTCGCCGCATGGGTCGCGAGCGCGTCCATGAGCGGCGGATTGAGGCAGTCATAGGGCTCGAGGCCGAGTTCCTTGAGCCGTGCGCGGACCGCACCCATGTTCGCAGGATCCGCCCCCGTCTCGATGATCGAGGAGACGAACGCAGCGAAGCCGGGAGCCGACCAGCCCGACTCGGACGAGAGTTCCGTGTGGATGAAATCCAGGCCGTAGAACGCGTGCTTGGTATTCTCGATGCGGCCGTACATGTGCACGCCGCAGCCCTCGCAGGCATGGCGTTGAATCGTCGCGGTGGGTTCGACGATCGTGAGCTTGTCGGCGTTCTGGGTGACCGTCACTTTGTCGCGCGACACGACGGCGATGACCGCGAACAGCGCGCCGGCCGGCTTCCAGCACTTCGAACAACCGCATGCATGATTGTGTGCCGATTGCGCCTTCACCGCGACCTTGACGGGTCGATCGGTGCACTTGCACTGGAGCGTTCCGCCCGCAAAGTCCGCCGAACCCTGCTTCACGCCGTGGTCCACCGACGGATGAATTGAAACTGCCATAATATTGACTCCCGATTGGTTTTTCGTTGCCGCTCGCGCGGCGTATCTTCCGACTCAATACTCGATTACCGAGCGCACCACCTTGCCTTCGTGCATCAGGTCGAACGCCTCGTTGATCTTCTCCAGCGGCAGCACCTCGCTGATCATTTCATCGATCTTGATCTCGCCCTTGAGATAGCGATCGACATATCCCGGAAGCTGGGAGCGGCCCTTCACGCCGCCGAAGGCGGAACCGCGCCACACGCGACCGGTGACGAGTTGAAACGGCCGGGTCGAGATTTCCTGGCCCGCACCGGCGACGCCGATGATGATCGATTCACCCCAGCCCTTGTGGCAGCACTCGAGCGCAGCACGCATCACGTGCACGTTGCCGATGCACTCGAACGAAAAGTCGACGCCGCCGTTCGTGAGGTCGACGATCACCTGCTGAATCGGTTTGTCGTAGTCCTTGGGATTCACGTAGTCGGTCGCACCGAGGGCCTTCGCCATGGTCCATTTGCCCGGGTTCAGGTCGACCGCGATGATCCGCGACGCTTTCGCCATCACGGCGCCCTGCACGACGGACAAGCCGATCCCGCCGAGACCGAAGACTGCGACCGTCGAGCCCGGCGTGACTTTCGCCGTGTTGAGCACCGCTCCGATGCCGGTGGTAATACCGCAGCCGAGCAAACAGACCTTCTCCAGGGGTGCGGCCGGATTGATCTTCGCGACCGAGATCTCGGGCAGCACGGTGTGTTCGGAGAACGTGCTCGTGCCCATGTAATGAAGGATGGGACTTCCCTTGAACGAGAAACGCGAGGTGCCGTCCGGCATCAACCCCTTGCCCTGCGTGATGCGGATCTTTTGGCACAGATTCGTCTTGCCGGATTTACAGTACTCGCATTCGCCGCATTCGGGCGTATACAGCGGGATCACATGATCGCCCGCTTTGACGCTCTTGACGCCTGCACCCACCTCTTCGACGATGCCTCCGCCCTCGTGGCCGAGGATTACGGGAAAGAGGCCCTCGGGATCCGATCCCGACAGCGTAAAGGCGTCGGTGTGGCAAACTCCGGTCGCGACGATGCGGACGAGCACCTCACCGGCCTTGGGGCCGTCCAAATCGACTTCTTCGATGCTCAGCGGTTTTCCCGCCGCCCAGGCAACAGCCGCTCTGGTTTTCATGCAATGGCGCTCCTCGTAAACTTGTGTCTTGACTGAACGAATGTCTCGATGAACCTTGTGTGCGCTTGAAGTAGTTTGAATGCGCACAAGCCATCTTTGCAGCTTGCATGCCAGATTTCCATCCGCCCGATTAACCTTTTTAAATCAGGATCTTACGATGCGAGCGCGATTCACCCGGCGCATGCCGCGGCGCGCGGGTGTTCCTGATTCAGCACAGTGACTGCGACGAAAACGATGCACTCCGCGTTCAGACCGCCGAGAGGGCCGCCGCATGGTGGCGCAGGTGATTTTCCATGAAGCTCGAGATGAAGAAGTAGCTGTGATCGTAACCGGGCCGGATGTTGAGTTCGAGAGCCTGGCCCCGGTCTTTGCACGCCGCGACGAATAGCCGGGGGCGCAGTTCCCGCTCCAAGAATTTGTCGGCGTCCCCTTGATCGATGAGAATCTTGCCGGCGAAGCCCCGGCGCCGCACGAGTTCGCAGGCGTCATAGTCCGCCCACGCCGCGCGGTCGTCGCCGAGAAAACGGGAGAACGCCTTGAGACCCCAGGGAACCTGCGACGGCGCGACGATCGGAGCGAATGCCGAGACCGAACGATAGCGGTCCGGGTGCTTGAGCGCGATGGTCAGTGCGCCATGCCCACCCATCGAGTGACCGAAGATGCTTTGGCGGTTCTCGGCCGCGGGGAATTCCGATGCGATGACGCGCGGCAGCTCCTCGCTGACGTAGGAATACATGTTGAAGTGGCGCGACCAGGGACTCTCGGTCGCGTCGAGGTAGAAGCCGGCGGCGGTACCGCATTCCCAATCGGCCGCCTCGTCCGGAATGCCGGTATTGCGCGGGCTGGTATCCGGTGCGACGAGCATGAGGCCGAGTTCGGCGGCGAGCCGCTGTGCGCCCGCCTTGATCACGAAGGTTTCCTCGCTGCAGGTCAGACCCGCGAGGAAATAAAGCACCGGAACCGGGCCGTCGGCCGCCTTTGGCGGCAGATAGACGGCGAATCGCATCGGTCCCGCACAACTCGTCGATGCGTGCCGATAGATCCCTTGCGTGCCACCGAAGCTGCGCTGTGAGGAAATGGTCTCCAGGGACGTCATATCTTGCGCACTCCTGATCATCTCGTGTGATTGTTGCTCGTCGGCAACCAGCGGGTAAGCGGGCCTAGTGTAGATCACAAATTCCGGGTCATGCACCTGTGTCTCTTTCAATACAGAGTGCGACAGAAGTGGTCCTGCCGTGTGACACCCGGCGCGCGACCGCGCGCCTTCGATCGCGCGCCGCCGGTTCATGCCCGGCAGTAATTCCCCGCCGGGAAACGATAAGGCCGGCGTTTTAACGGGCGTTTCGCAATTGGTACGGGATTTGCACAATTGATTCGCAGCTCTCGATACCCCAAGGGTTCGAAGCGACAACTCAACGACAACTATCGAACATGGAAGGGGGAATTCATGAAAAAAAACACCAAACTTCTCATCGCAGCGAGTGCCGCGAGCTGGCTCGTGCCGATGTCCCAAGCGCTGGCCGGCATCGATTTCAACGCGGGCGACTGGAAGATGGATATCTCCGGTAACGTCAATGCATTCTATGTGGGCACGAACTGCGACAGCGGCGCGAACACGGCGGTCGTGGGCGGCCTCGCCTGCACCGGCGACAACTCGGCGGCGCTGCGCAACGGCTTGCTGCCTGCCGCGCTCGTCTTCACCGGCACGACCCGCCAGGATGATCTCGACATCAACGTGACGATCGGCCTGTATCCCGGCATCAACAGCTCCGCCGCCGCCGGCGTCAACGGCGCGGGCTTGCCCGCGGCGTTGCAGACTCCCGGCATCGACGCACGCCAGGCATTCTTCACGTTCGGGGATGCGAGCTGGGGCACGGTCAAGCTCGGCCGCGATATCGGCCTGTTCGCGAAGGACGCGATTCTCGACGACATGACGCTGCTCGGCGTCGGTACCGCGGGCGGCAACTCGGCGCCCGGCAATACGAGCCTCGGCCGTATCGGCATCGGGTACATTTATACGGACTGGGAGCCCCAGATCCTCTACACGACGCCGACGTTCAACGGCTTCTCGGCGTCGGGCGGCATCTTCCAGCCTCTCGATGCCGGCGACTACACGAAGCACACCTCACCGCAGTTTCAGATCGGCGGCAACTACACCTGGGGCGACCCGAAGTCCGGCGACCTCGTCGGCAAGGTATGGCTCGACGTCGTCAGCCAGCAGGCCCAGCTCCCGGGAAGTGCGACGGTGCTGGCCGGCCAGAAGACGAGCTTCACGGGCACCGCCGTCGATGGCGGCGTAAAACTCGGGATTGCAGGTTTCGAGGGCGTCCTGTACGCCTACAGCGGTTCCGGCGTCGGCACCACGGGTCTTTACATACTCGCGAGCGATGTGCTCGGCAACACCCGCGACTCCGACGGCGGCTACCTACAAGCGACCTACAAGATCAGCAAGGTGAAATTCGGCGTGAGCTACGGCATCTCCGAGCTGAAGGAAGCATCGGCCGATGCCAGTTCGTCGAATTTGCTCAAGAGCAATTCCTCCGTGGTCGGGGGCGTCTACTACAGCCTCAGCAAGAACGTCACCCTGGTCGGTGAATATATCAACTCGAAGTCGAAGGCGTTCAGCGGCAATTCGGCGACCGAGAACGATTACGCGATCGGCGGGATCTTGTTCTTCTAAGGCTGAGGGTCCGGGGCTCCCTCGAGCCCCGCGGCCCAGGCGCGTCGTGCCCGCTCGATATGGGCTTGGGGCAGTTCGAGGAACATCTCGAGCGATGTGCCGCTCGAGAAGCAGTAGAGTTTGCCGTCGTCGGGGTCGACCCAATTGAGCGAGCAATCCGCCTTGACGCGGGCACCCGCGGCGACGCCGATCGGATCGTGATTGTCGAATTCGCCGTACATCGTCTGCTTCGGGACGACCGCTTTCCAAATTCCCGCGCCGGCCTGGGGCCCGGTGTTGGCGGAGGTGTCGGCCGTCGCTTGACCGACGGCGCTCGCTGCCAATACCATTCCGGCACCCGCGATCAGGACGCCCTGGATCCAGTTGCGCATGCGATGCTCTCCTCAACCTTGGACGTTCGAAACCGCATAGTGCCACCGGGTCATCACGATGGGTAGCTTGGCATCGCACCCGCCGATGCTCGTCTGCTGGGGCGCAGCCCTTGCCGTCGTTCTCGTGCTCGACGCATGCGCTCATTACGAGCCGGTGCCGCTCGATCCGGCCGAAAGCGCAGGCCACTTCGCCGCTCGCCGGCTTGGCGATGACGCCGTGCGCGAGGCGGTCGCACGCGCCATTCCGTCCGCCGTGCGCCCGGACTCCTCGGCGTGGCCGCCGCCGGTGTGGGACCGCGCGGCCCTCCTCGCGGTAGCGCTGTCGCTGAACCCGCAATTGGCCGTGGCGAGCGCCGAATGGGAGGCGACGCGAGCGCGTGAAACGACGGCCGCCGCGGTGCCGAATCCAGAACTCCTCCTTGAATCCGAGTATGCGGTTCACGACCAGCATCCGTGGCTCTACGGAGTGTCGATCGACTGGCTCCTGCGCTCTTCGGGGCGGCGGCGCGAACAAATCGAACTCGCACGTCTCGAGACCCGCGCCGCACGGCTCGAGTTGATGAACGAGATCTGGAACGTGCGCAGCGCGCTCAACGCGGCCTTGTCGGACTGGGAACTCGCGCGGCGCCGCGAGCGCTTGCTCGAGGACTTGGGGCGCGCACAGGACCGCCGGCTCGCGAGCCTGCGGCGCCGCGTGGAGGCTGGCGAGGACGCATTGCCAGAACTCACGACGCCGGAAACCGAGCGCCTCGAAACCGACGAGCAACTCGCTGATGCGAGTGCGCAAGCGGCGCGCGCGCAGGCCGCGCTCGCCCAGGCGCTCGGGCTTCCCACCGAGGCTTTGAACGGGTTCGAAGTGCGCTGGGACGACTGGGGCTCACCGGCCATGGTGGATCCGGGTGATCTTGCGCAACGGCGCGAGCGCGCCTTGCTGTCGCGCCCGGATCTCGGCGCGGCGATCGGCGCCTACGCCGTCAGCGAGCAGAAGCTGCGCCTCGCGATCGCCCGCCAATATCCGGAGTTCACCTTCGAGCCGGGATATTACTGGGACCACGGTATCGCCAAGTGGCCGTTCGACGTGGGATTCACGCTGCCCATCAACGGTAACAAGGGGGAAATCGCCGAAGCCCGGGCGGCGCGCGAACTCGCTGCGCGGCGCATGCTTGCCCTGCAGACCGACGTCGACATCGAGATATCGTCGGCCCGCGCCGCCGAGGCGGTCGGTTGGGATGTCGTGCACGCCGCCGACCAGCGTGTCGCGGCCGCCCGCCGGCGCGTTGAAATCGCTGCGCGCAGCGTTGTGCTCGGTGCAGCGGAACGCAGCCTGCAGGTGGAGGCCGAAGTCGTCGCCGCACGAGCTGAACTCGAGCGGCTCGACGGTCAGGCGCGCTTGCAGGCGGCACGCAACTCGCTCGAACATGCCCTGCATGCGCCCCTCTCGGGCCCGGAGACGTCACTCACGATGGCGCCGCCGGGAGCACCGGATTCGTGACGGACGCGGCTTCGGTAGGGCAGGCCGCGGCGGTACTCGCGCTCTGCTGTACGCTCGCCGCGTTTGCGGCCGACGACCTGCCGCGGCCGGGAGCGAGGGGCGCGCCGAATGCGAAACCGGACGGTCTCATCGTTCTCGAGGCCGAACAGACGAACGCCATCGGCGTGCGCGTCGCCCGGGCACCCCTGCTCAAATCACCGCAAAGCCTGCCCGCGGTCGGCGTGATCCTGGATTCGAGCGAATTGCTGGAGCAACTCGGCGAGACGCGGGCCGCGGCGGCGGCCGCACACGCGAGCACCGTGGAAGTGGCGCGCCTGCGTGCGCTCTACTCCTCCGGCGGCGAAGCTTCGCAGCGCATGGTGGAATCCGCCGAAGTGGAAGAGCTCAAGACGCGGGCGCAGGGCGAGGCCGCCGCGCAGCGTTTCTCGCAGCATTGGGATCCGCTCGCGAAGCTGCCGGCCGCCGAACGGCAGGCGCTGATCGAGCGCGTCTCGAGCGGCAGGAGCTGGCTCATGCGCGCCGCCTGGCTCGGTCGCCAAAGCGCGGGCACGATTCCGCGGCGGGCGCTGATCGCGATCGATGGAGTGATGGCGACGGGGTCGGTATTGGGCGTGATGCGTGCGCCGGCGGCCGATCAGGCCGTCGGCCTCCTGATTGCGATCGAGGGCGCCCCCGCCGGTCTGCGTCCCGGCGCGCGCATGGCCGTGACACTGCAAGGCGCGCCGGTCGCCGGCCGCTTCGTCGGCCGCGACGCCGTGTTCTACGACGAGAAGGGCGCTTTCGTCTATCAGCGGGTCGCCGCGAACTCGGCGCAGGTCGCCCAGTTTCGGGCGATCCGGGTCGAACTGCTGTTTCCCGCCCAAGACGGCTGGCTGGTCTCGGGTCTCGACGCCGACGACGAGATCGTCGTCGCGGGCGCGGGTGCGCTTTGGTCCCTGCAGGAAATGCACGGCGGGGCCGCCGCCGCCGACGACGACGACTGAAACGCACGCACGATGTTGGCTCAGATCGTTCGTGCCTCGTTGCAGTCTCCGCGCATCGTGACCGCGTTGGCTTGTCTCGTCGCGATTCTCGGCGCGGCCGCGGTGCGCGTCGCGCGCTTCGACGTGTTCCCGGACTTCGCCCCGCCGCACGTGCTCGTGCAAACCGAGGCACCGGGTCTCGATGCGGCACAAGTCGAGGCGCTCGTGACGCGGCCGCTCGAAGGCTTGCTCGCGGGGACCGAGAATGTCAAGGCGGTGCGCTCGACCTCGAGCCAGGGACTCTCGGCGATCCAGGTCGTCTTCGATCGCAGCGGCGACCCCTATCGGCAGCGCCAAGTGGTCACCGAACGGCTCGCCGAATTCGCCGGACTCCTCCCGCGCGGGGTCGGAGCGCCGCTGCTATCGCCGCTCAGTTCTTCAATGGAATATCTCGTGCATTTCGGCTACACGAGCGACACGCTCTCGCCGCTCGAACTGCGCGACCTCGTGCAGTGGTTCGTCAAGCCGCAGATCATGGCCGTGCCGGGCGTTGCCCAGGCGCAAATCTTCGGCGGCGAATTGCGTGAGCGTCAAATCCGCGTCGATCCGGTGAAGATGGCGGCGGCGCGAATCGATCTCGACGAGGTGATCGTCGCCGCGCGCCGCGCCGGCGAATCGATCGGCGGCGGCTATCTCGAGACCCCGTTACAACGCATCATCATCGATGCGCCGACGCCGGCGGTTTCAGCGGCGGCGCTCGGCCGGGCCGTGGTCGCGACCCGCGGCGGCCTGCCGGTTCGGCTCGCCGACATCGCGCAAGTGGCGGACGCCGCCGCGCCGCGTTTCGGCGCATCGCTGATCGCCGGCAAGCCGGGGATCCTCATCGAGACCTCGACGCAGTTCGGTGCGAATACGCTCGAAGTGACACGGGCCCTCGAACAGCGCCTCGATGCACTCGCGCCCGCGCTCGCGCGGCAGGGGGTCCAATATCATCCCGCCTTGCTGCGGCCCGCGAGCTTCATCGAGAGCGCCATCGAAAAATTGCGCAACTCCCTGCTCGTCGGGGCCGTGCTGGTCGTCGCGCTGCTGCTCGTGACGCTGCGGGACTGGCGCGGAGCCTTGGTGTCCTTCAGCGCGATTCCGCTCACCTTGCTGACGACGGTCTGGCTGCTCGAGGCGATCGGACTCAGCTTGAACACGATGACGCTCGGCGGCCTCGTGGTCGCCCTCGGCGTCGTGGTCGACGATGCCGTGATCGACGTGGAGAACATCCTGCGCCGGCGTCGCGGCGCGGCCCCGGGCGCCGGCGCCGGCCCCCTGATTTCCGGCGCACAATTGTTGCTGGACGCCTCGCTCGAGGTGCGCCGGCCGGTTTTCTACGCGACCGCGGCGGTTGCGATCGCATTCCTGCCGATCCTCATGATGTCCGGGCTGCAGGGCGCGTTCTTCCGTCCGCTGTCGATCGCCTTCCTGATCGCCGTCGGCCTCTCGTTGCTGGTTGCGATGAGCGCGACGCCCGCTCTGTGCGCCTTGACGATGCTGCGTCACGAACCGAGACCGGAGGCTGCCATCCTGCAGCGCTTCAAGCGCGGACAGCGTGCGGTCATCTTGTGGCTCGCCGGTCGACCGCGCGCCCTGTGGGTGATCCTGATCGTGAGCGGCATCGCCGGCATTGCGCTGCTGCCGGTGCTGGGCGCGCGATTGCTGCCGGATTTTCGCGAGAACTACCTGATCGCGCATGTCTCCCTGCGTCCGGGCGTTTCCCTGAACGAGACCGTACGCATCGGCGAGCGCATTTGCGCCGACCTGCTCAGCATCCCGGGCGTCAAGAGCGTCGCGGAGCAGATCGGCCGCGCCGAGAACGGTCAGGATCCGGATGCGCCGAACAAGAGTGAATTCGAGGTCCAAATCGACCCGCGCTCGGGGCGCAGCGCGGCACAGATCGATGCCGCGATCCGCGTTGCCTTCGATCACTATCCCAATGAACTCGTGGAAATCTATTCGGTGCTCGCGGAACGCATCGGCGAGACGATCGCGGGAGAGGCGGCACCGTTTTCGATCAGCGTGATCGGCTCCGATCTCGATGCCGACGACCGGGTCGGCGCCGAGATCGCCGCCGCGCTCCAGGCGCTGCCCGAAAGCGGCAGGGTGCGTGCGATCGTCCCCCCGCGCCAGGTGCAGCTGCACGTCGAGCTCGACGCCGACCGGCTGGCGCTGCATGGGCTGCAGGCCGCCGACGTCCTCGAGACGCTCAATGCGGCCTACCATGGCGCGACGGCGACCGAACTGCGCGAAGCGGATCGCAGCGTGCCCGTGGTCGTGCGGCTCGCCGCTGCGTCCGCAGATCCGCAGGCTGCCGGCGGATTGCTGGTGCACGGGCCGGACGGGGAACTCGTGCCGCTGTCGCAAGTCGCGCACATCGAGGCCGTGCTGGCCCGCGGCCTCATCGACCATGAAGACGGCCTGCGCCGGCAGATCATCGTCGTCACACCGCGCGGCGAAGACCAGGCCGGTTATGCGCGGGCGGCGCGCGCCGCGATCGCGGCACACGTCAAGCTGCCGCCGGGCGTCTACCTCGGGTACGGCGGCGCCGCCGAGGCCCACAGCGCCGCGGCGAACGAGTTGCTGTTGCATTCGGCCGCCGCCTTCGTGCTCATCGTGTTGTTGCTCGCACTCGCCTTCGCCACGGCGCGCGAGGTCGTGCTCGTGCTGCTGGCGCTGCCGAGCACGCTCATCGGCGGTGTCGCGGCGGTCGCGATGACCGGCGGTACCCTCACTCTGGGCGCGATGGTCGGTTTTGTGGCATTGTTCGGCATGGCGGCGCGCAATACGATCCTGTTGGTCTCGCACTACGATCATCTGGTGCGCGAGGAGCGGCTGCCGTGGACCCTGCAGACCGCATTGCGCGGGGCCGAGGAACGCCTGACGCCGGTACTGCTGACTTCCGTGCTCACGGCTCTCGCGCTCCTGCCCGTGGCGCTGCAGCTCCACGAACCGGGGCACGAAATCGAGGGTCCGATGGCCATCGTGATTTTGGGCGGCCTCGTGTCCTCGACGCTCGTGAGCTTGCTGTTGATTCCGCCGCTCGCCGCCGGCTGGCTGCGCGCGAAATGATGTCGATGCTCCATTAAAACAACACTTGTAAAACAACACTTGAACAGAGGATTCATGGCATGAAAACACTGAGAATCGCCTTTCTGGCCTTGTCGACCGTTGCCGCCGCGAGCGCGGCCATTGCCGCGCCCGCGCTGCACGTCAGCAAGAGCATCATCATCGATGCGACGGCTGCCAAGGTGTGGGCCGCCGCCAGGGATTTCGATGCGCTCAACACCTGGCACCCGGCCGTTGCAAAGGACGAGATCGTCGCGGGGAAGAACGACGCGGTCGGCGCCGTGCGCCTCTTGACCCTGCAGGATGGCGGCACGATCAAGGAGAAGCTCCTGGCCTTCGACGGCCCGGGTCACAGCTTTCGCTATGCGATCGTCGAGGGCGTGCTGCCCGTGAGCCACTACACGTCGACGTTTCGGGTCCGCCCGGCCGGTCCGGGCAAGGCCGAGGTCACATGGTCGGGCCATTTTCAGCGCAAGGATACGAGTGCACATCCGGCCGAGGGCGCCGACGACAAGACCGCGATCACGGCCATCGGCGGCGTCTATCAGGGCGGCCTCGACAATCTGAAGAAGGTCGTGGAGGGCGCAGCCAAGTAGCTTGGATCGCCGATGAACAGCTCACCGAGAAATCTGATGAACCCGCTGCGCGGAGCGCGACTGCTTGCGCCCGCATTGCGCATACTGCTGTCCTCGGCGGCCGCCATCGCAGCGGCGGCGCCGGTGGTTGCGCAGGCCGTCGACCCGGCGCTCTCGCCCGTGATCGTGACGGCGACGCGCACGCCGGAGCGCAGCTTCGATCTGCCCGCCGCGGTCGACCGCATCGATGCCGCGGCGATCCGCGCCGGGCAGTTCGAAGTCAACCTCTCCGAATCGCTGCAAGCGGTGCCCGGGGCGTCCGTGCAGAGCCGGCAGAATTACGCCCAGGATCTGCAGATCTCGATTCGCGGCTTCGGTGCGCGCTCGAGTTTCGGCGTGCGCGGCGTGCGCCTGTATTCGGACGGTATCCCGGGCACGATGCCCGACGGGCAGGGTCAGTTCTCGCAGTTCGATCTGGGTTCGGCCGATCACATCGAGGTGTTGCGCGGACCCTTCTCGGCCCTCTATGGAAACTCTTCGGGCGGCGTCATTGCGGTGTTCACCGAAGACGCGCCTCCCGGCCGGACGTTCGCGGCCGGCGCGGATTACGGCAGCTTCGGCACGACGCGCTACTCGCTCAAAGCCGAGGGCGGCGATGCGGGTTTCAATTACGTGCTCGATGCCGCGCATTTTCAGACCGGCGGGTATCGCGACCACAGCAGCGCGGAGCGCAATAATTTCAACGCGAAGCTGCGCATCGATTTGGGACGGGACTCGACGCTCACGCTGATCGCGAATGCGATCGAAACGCCGTTCGTGCAGGATCCGCTCGGACTGACGCGCGCGCAATTGAGCGCCGACCCGTCGCAAGCGGGAACCGGCGCGCTGCAATTCAACACCCGCAAATCGCTCGCGCAGGAGCAGACCGGCGCGATCTACGAGCGGCGCCTGTCCGACACGGACGAGTTTCAAGAAACGCTCTACGCGGGTCACCGCGCGACCGTACAGTTTCAGGCGATTCCCCTCGTCACCGAGAAATCTCCGCTGAGCCCCGGCGGCGTCATCGATCTGGACCGTACGTTCTGGGGTTCGGACTCGCACGTCGCGGATCGGCGCGAGATCGGCGGCACGGAGCTGCAGACGACGCTCGGCGTGAGCTACGACGATCTTCAGGAGGAACGGCAAAGCTATTTGAACTACGCGGGAGGCGAGGACGGCGTCGCGGGCGCCTTGCGCCTCGCCGAGGGCAACCATGTCTACGACATCGACGAATACCTGCAGACCCAATGGGATCCGGATGCCCGCTGGCGTCTCACCGCCGGCGTGCGCAACAGCGTGGTCGACTTGGCTTCGCACGATCAACTCGGCCGAGGCAACAGCGGCGTACGCTACGGCGCCGTCGATCCCGTCGCCGGCGTGACCTTCAAGGCGGCGTCCGGCGTGAATCTGTATGCCGCCTACGGCAAGGGTTTCGAGACGCCCACGCTCAACGATCTCGCCTATCGGTCGACGGACGGGAGCGTCCCGGGCTTGAATCTCACGCTCGTCCCGGCCCGCAGCAACAACTACGAGGCCGGCATCAAGACGATGGGCGCCTGGTATCGCGTCGACCTCGATGCGTTCTACACGAAGACGGTCGACGAACTCGCCGTCCTCTCGAGTGCCAGCGGACGCTCGGTGTTCCACAACATTCCCGAGACCCTGCGTCGCGGCGCGGAACTCGCCGTCGAGGCGGACGGTGCGCACGGGTTCAGCGGCCGCCTGGCCTATACCTACCTGCATGCGGTGGTCGGCGAACAGTACGAAACCTGTCCCACGTCGCCCTGCAAACCCGCGGCCGCGAAACCCGTCGCCGCGGGCAATTACCTGCCCGCAGTACCCATGCACGCGCTGTATGCCGGCGTCACCTGGGCGCACCCGGCGACGGGCTTCTCCGCGACGCTCGAGGCTCAAGCGCGCGCGCAAATCTTCGCCGACGATCGCAACTCCGCGGCGGCCGCCTCGTATCGGGTGGAGAATCTGCGCTTCGGCTGGGTCCAGGAACGCCACGGCTGGCGCTTCAGCGAATTTGCGCGCGTCGACAATCTCGCCGACCGCGCCTACGTGGGGTCGGTCATTGTCAACGATAGCAATTCGCGCTTCTTCGAACCCGAGCCGGGCCGCACTTTCGGCATCCTGTTCACGGTGGCGCGACACAGCCCGGCCGAATAGCCGGGCTGGCTCAAGGGCCGGAGCGCCAGGCGCCTATACGGCCGCAAGCGCCTCGCCGAGGTCCGCGATGAGATCCTCGGCCGCTTCGATGCCGACGGAGATCCTGATCAATGCATCGGTGACGCCGAGCCGATCGCGCGTCGCCTTCGGAACGCCCGAATGCGTGGTGCTCGCCGGATGCGACATCAAGGTCTCCGTACCGCCCAGACTCACCGCGAGCTTGATGACCTGGAGGGCGTCGAGCAATCGAAACGCCTCGGGCTCGCCGCCATGGACGGCGAATCCGAACGTCGAGCCCGCACTCGTACACTGGCGGTCGAATACGGCGCGCGTGGGATCCTCCGCGCCGAGAAAGCCAAGATAGTTGACGGACGCCACCTTCGGATGGGAGCGCAGGAACTCGGCAACCAGGGCGGCATTCGAGGCGGCCTTGTGCATGCGCAACGACATCGTCTCCATCGAGCGCATGAGCATCCAGGCCGTGTTCGGGTCGAGCTGGGTTCCGAGGGCCCCGCGCAAGCGTTTGATGGGACCCACGAGCTCGCGGCTGCCGACGACGCCGCCCGCCACGAGGTCCGAATGTCCGCCGACGTATTTCGTCAGCGAGTACATGACGATGTCGGCGCCATGCGCGAGGGGGAGTTGAAAGACGGGGCCCAGAAACGTGTTGTCGACGGCCACGGGCGGACGTCCGCCGGGCTGTTCGCGCCCGATGCGCTCGGAGATGGTGCGCAGCAGCGCGAGATCGACGAGGCCGTTGGTGGGATTCGCCGGCGTTTCGGCGAGCACGAGGCAGATGCGTCCACCGTTCGCGCGCGCGAGTGCGAGTGCACGCGTCGCGGCCTCGTTCACGGCGTCCGAATCGCAGCCGTTCGTGAAGCCCACGGCGCGAACCCCGAAGGCGGGCAGGGTCTTTTCGATGAGCGTTTCCGTGCCCCCATAGAGCGGTTGGCTCACGAGCAGTACGTCACCCGGGCGGACGTACGCCCACAGCGTCGTCGAAATTGCCGCCATGCCGCTCGAGAAGACGGCGGCGACCTCACCGTCCTCCCACAGCGCCAGGCGGTCCTCGAGGACCTCGAGGTTCGGATTGTTGAAGCGTGAGTAGACGAGCCCGGCAGTCTCGCCGGCCTTGAGTTCGCGCCGGCCCGAACTGAAATCGAAAAAGTCCTTGCCGTCCTGGGCGCTCTTGAACGCAAAGGTCGAGGTCAGGAAGATCGGCGGCTTCAGCGCGCCCTCCGACAGGCTGGGGTCGTAGCCGTAGCCCATCATCTGGGTTTCCGGCTTCAAGAGGTGCTTGCCAACCCGGCGTTTGTGATACGTGTCATAGCTCATGGGAAAGCTCCTTTACCGTGTTCCGCCATGCTGGCATTTTGTGTGCGAGTCGTCACTTTGAGGGTCCGGACGACTTGTCGCAGTCCCGAACCGTCGCCAACGGTCGATAATAACGGATCAGTAGAGTAGCGCTCGGCGCCGGATTCAGGAGTATCAACGAGTGACCACGGTGACGCGGGACGCGCCGACGGCGGATCCGATGTTTGCGTCGTATTTGCAGCTGTCGACCAGTTTGCTGAAGGACTTCAGCGGCTTATGTCTCATGGGCGCCGATCTGAAGTCGCGCGGCCACTCCCGTGGCATGGATCCGCCGGCGATCGCGCGCTGGCTGAACTCCCAGGGCTGGGACAGCGGCCGCGAGCGCGCGCCGGCGAGCTTACCGCGGGGCCCGGGCGAATGGCTGACGGCGCTGCCGCTGCAGCAATCCGACGGGCAGTTACTCGGCGTCTTTTGCGTCTCTCAGACGCTTGCTACGGCTCCCGCGCAACCCAGCCGGCACGCGCTTGCCGTGGCGCAGCAACTGAAGCCCGTGCTCGAGTGCGTGCACCGCGAATTCGCGGCCGCAGTGCCGGTCGCGCAGCGCGTCCAGGATCTGAGCGAACGGACCGCCGAGCTCGAATGGTTGTTCCAGGTCACGGGCAAGCTCAAAGGCGCATGCGACGACCGTCGTGTCGCCGAGGACCTGTTGATCGCCTCGCGGCAGCGGCTCGGCAGCACGCTCGGCGTGCTCGCGATCCCGGAGAAGCGGCTGCTGATCATGGGCGACAACGACACGGTCGAGGCGGCGACCCTGCGCGACGTGTGGAAGCTCGTGCATCCCCAATTGCTCAGCTGGGCGCAGCGCGAGAAAAGTCCCTTCATCATGAACAAGGCGGGGCAGGGCACGAAGAAAATTCCCCCCTGCAAGATTCTGTCGGTGCCGGTCGTGCGCGATTCGGGCCGCGTGCTCGGCGTGCTCGCGTTCTTCAATACGCCCGAATATCCGGACTTCGCCGCCCGCCACGTGTTCCTCGCGCGCCACCTCGGACGCGAGACGGCCGGCATCGTCGACGCGCAATTCGACCTCATGACCGGCTTGTACACTCGCGGCGGCCTCGAACAGATGTATGCGAGCCTCGATGACGAAGACGGCACGGCGAATCGCACGGTGCTCTACATCGACGTCGATCACATGAACGTGATCAACGAATTGCATGGCTTTGAACTCGGCAACGAACTGATCGTCCGCATCAGCGATCTGCTCGCGCCGCCGATGCTGCCCGCCGACGCGATCGCGGCGCGCATTGCGGGCGACCGCTTTGCCGTGATCCTCCCGAACGGCGATCCGGCCGAAGCGGCACGCGTGGCCGACCAGTTGCAAGGAGCGGCGCACGGGCTCTTGATCGGGCCGACCGAGGACGCCATCGACGTGTCGATCAGCTGCGGCGTCGCGTCGCTGGTCGCGATGCCGCAGGGCCTGGGTCGCGCGATGGCCGCAGCCGAGATCGCCTGCAAGACCGCGAAGAGCCGCGGGCGCAATCGCGTCGAACTCTATGCCATGGGCGACGGCAGCATGATGCGCCATCACGAGGACGCGATGGCTGTCGGCCAGCTGCGCGCAGCGCTGCGCAACAATCAGATGATCCTGTACGCACAACGCATCACGCCGCTGCAAAATCCGGCACTTCCCGGCGGCTATGAGCTGCTGCTGCGCGTTCGGGGTGCCGACGGCGAAATGATCGCGCCGGGACCGATGCTGCAGGCGGCGCTGCGGTACCAACTCCTGCCGTCGGTCGACCGCTGGGTCATCAAGAACGCCCTGCAGATGCTCACCCCCTATCGCAGCATGCTGCGCAGCCGCGGCATTTCGATTTCGATCAACATGACCGGCCAGACGATCGACGACGAAACCTGCATTCAGAGCTTCATGGAACAGCTCAAGGAGGCGAACCTGCCGGCCGAATGCATCATGATCGAGATCACGGAACAGGCGGCCGTGAAGAACCTCGCGCGCGCCAACGAGATGATGCAGCGTCTGCGCACCCAGGGCTGCCGTTTCGCACTCGATGACTTCGGCACCGGGGCGAATTCCCTGACGTACGTGAAGACCCTGCAGATCGCCCGCGTCAAGATCGACGGCAGCTTCGTGCGCGACGTGCTCACGAACAAGAACTCCGCCGCCACGGTGCGCGCCGTCGTCGAACTCGCGAAGAGTCTGTCGCTCGACACCGTCGCTGAATACGTCGAGTCCGACGCGATCGCCGCGGAGGTCCGCCGCCTGGGCGTCGACTACGCGCAAGGATATGCCTTCGGCCGCCCGCAGCCGCTCGATCGCCTGCTGGAGGAGCTGGGACGCGACGAATCGGCACGCCTGCATCGGTTGTTCCTCGAGATGTGAAGCCGCCGGATGGGCTACCATCCGGCGCCATGAGCTTCAGGGCGGTCGATCTCCTCACGGTGCTCCGCGCGCAACTCCCCGAGGCGGCGACCGGCCTCGCCGTCGCGCTCTCCGGCGGCCCCGATTCATCGGCGCTGCTCGGGGCGCTGTGCGCATTGCGCGGAGGCCTCGGGGACTTGCCGCTGCGGGCGATTCACGCCGACCACGGACTGCAGCCCGCAGCGCAAGATTTCGTCACCGAATGCATCCGGCTGTGCCGCGAACTCGGCGTGCCGCTGACGACGATCGCGACGCCGGTCCGCATTGCGCCAAGCGCATCGCTCGAAGCGGCGGCGCGCGACGCGCGCTACGCCGGACTCGCGGCGAACCTTGCGGCGGGCGAGTGTCTGCTGACCGCTCACCACGGCGACGACCAGGCCGAGACCTTTCTGCTGCAGGGCTTGCGCGGCGCCGGTCTCAAGGGTCTCGCGAGCATGCCGGCGCGGCGCCGTTTCGGCGCCGGCTGGCACTTGCGGCCGCTGCTCGGCGTCTCGCGCGCCGACGTGCTGCGGTTCGGCGCGCATTCGGAATGCGCCGGGACCGTCGACCCCATGAATGCGGATTCCCGCTACGATCGCGTCTTTCTGCGCAGCCGCGTCTGGCCCGCGATCGTAGCGCGCTGGCCCGCCGCGGCGACCGGACTTGCGCGCGCGGCCGCACACGCGGCCGAGGCTCAAGCACTGCTG
>Ga0302320_10001067_pt1 | contig 65905 bp, 59 predicted proteins | sample Bog_T0_3_FD_202130 | JGI IMG/M metagenome (GOLD analysis project Ga0302320, IMG submission 202130) | Peat permafrost microbial communities from Stordalen Mire near Abisko, Sweden - Bog_T0_3 | ecosystem: Environmental > Terrestrial > Soil > Wetlands > Peat | place: Sweden: Abisko, Stordalen Mire...
GGTCCGCGTCGGCTTCCCGATCCACGACCGTATCGGCGGCCAGCGCGTGCTCCACCTCGGCTATCGCGGCGCGCAGGAATTGTTCGACCGCATCATCAACTCCTTGCTCGAAGTGAAACAGGAAAAATCACCCATCGGTTATAGCTATCTATGATTTCCACCCTCGAATCCCCCTGCGGCGCTTCCACGCTCGCGCCGATCGATTTTAAAAACCACCCGTGCTTCGACCCGGAGGCGCACAAGCAATTCGGCCGCGTACACCTGCCGGTCGCCCCACGCTGCAACATTCAGTGCAACTTCTGTAATCGCAAATACGATTGCATGAACGAGAGCCGCCCGGGTGTTACCAGCTCGGTGCTGACGCCGCAGCAGGCGCTGGCCTATCTCCGCGACGTGAAGGCGAAGCGTCCGGAAATCACCGTCATGGGCATCGCCGGGCCGGGCGACCCTTTTGCGAATCCCGAGGAGACGATGGAAACGTTGAGGCTGACGCGGAAGCATTTTCCAACCATGATATTGTGCGTGGCGACGAACGGCCTGAATGTCGCGCCTTACGTTGACGAAATGGCTGAATTGCGAGTGAGCCATGTGACGCTGACTATCAACGCGATTGACCCGGCCGTTGGCAGTGAAATCTACGCCTGGGTGCGCGATGGCAAGCGACCATTGCGGGGCGAAGAGGGGGCGGCGGTGTTGAGCGCGCGGCAGATGGACGCGCTGGTGAAGCTTAAAGCGCGCGGCATCACCACTAAAATCAACACCATCATCATGCCGGGTGTGAACGACGATCACATTCACGACGTGGCCAAAAAAGTCTCCGCCCTCGGCGCGGACATCATGAACCTCATGCCGCTCGTGCCGGTGAAAGGCGCGGTGTTCCAGGAATTGCCGCCGCCGGACACCATGACCACCGCGCGGCTGCGCCTGCAATGCGGGCAACTGCTGCCACAGATGACGCATTGCGCCCGCTGCCGCGCCGACGCCGTCGGATACATCGGCGAAAGCATGACCACCGAGCAGCACGACGCATTGAACTATTACGCAAATTCCAGTCTCAATCCGGCGGAGAACGACACGCGGCCGTTTGTGGCCGTAGCCACCATGGAAGGCGTGCTCGTCAACCAGCATCTCGGCGAGGCGGAAAAGTTTTTGGTCTATGAGGCGGACGCGCTGATTCCCGGCAATTACCGCGTGAAAGAAACCCGCCCCGCCCCGCCCGAAGGTGGCGGCGACGCGCGCTGGGCCGAACTGGCCGCCACCTTGAAAGATTGCCGCGCACTGCTGGTCAACGCCGCCGGGCCGACGCCGATGAAAGTCCTCACGCAGCACGGCCTGAAAGTCGTCGAGATGGAAGGCCTGATTGACGAGGGTTTGAGCGCGGTATTCGCCGAACAGCCCATTCCCGCCGCCCTGAAGCGCCGGTTCACCAGTTGCGGCGCGGGCGTGACCTGCAAAGGCACCGGCACCGGTTGTGGCTAGGCAACTTTTAACCACCAATGGACACAGCTAAACAGAGCGATTTTTCTGACGCGAAAGACGTGCGCTGGCCGCCTATGAACTGGGACGCGAGCCGAAGCGCCACTCCGCTTTCGGGGGCAAACCGCCGGACTCAAAGTAGTGTGGTCACCAAGTTCTCGTACTGCGCTCCAAAGCCCCTCGGGGTCCCTCGGTGTCCCTCCATGATTAATTTTTTCGCCAACAACTATCAACTGATTACCATCAACTAAACATGCCTGTTCCCTCAGCCAAAGTCATTGCGTCGCTCGAAAAGCAAGCCGATCACGAACTGCTCGCCAGCCAGAACTACCTGGCCATGTCCTATTGGTGCGACGTGAACCATCACGCGGGATTCGCCAGTTTTTTTAAACAGCAGGCCCGCGAAGAACTCGAACACGCGAACAAGCTTCTGAAACATCTGGCTGACCGGGATGTCCTGCCCAGGATCGGCGCGGTTCCGGCACCCGCCAGCGCTTTCAAGGCCCTGATCGAGGTGTCGCAGGCCGCCTATGATTTTGAACGCGCCAACACTGCCGGCATTCATGCCGCCTACGAAGTGGCCCTCGCGGAAAAGGATTATCCCGCGCAAGTCCTGCTGCATTGGTTCATTGGCGAGCAAGTCGAGGAAGAAGCCTGGTCCGACAAGCTCCTGGTCAAAACCCGCGAGGCTGGCTGCGCCGGAGCCTTGATGAATCTGGACCGGCATCTGGCAAAAATTCTCCATGGCGATTCCGTCGAAAGCTGAATGCGCCATTTCACCCCCCACCATCAAAGCTTAACCATCAACTAACAAATGAGCAAACCAAATCATCACATATTCGTCTGCGGCAGTTTTCGTCCCACCGGCGCGGCGGGCGTCTGCCACAAAAAAGAATCCTCGCACATCCTCCAGCACCTCACGCTGGAAGTGCAGGATCGCGGCCTGGACGACGTCATGGTCTCCAGCACCGGTTGCCTGAACATTTGTGACAGCGGCCCGGTGATGGTCGTTTATCCCGAAAACATCTGGTATAAACAGGCGACCATCCAGACCGCGGAGGCGATTCTCGACAGCCTTGAAGAAAAAGCCGAACTGCCGCCCGCCACTCTATTCGCGTGAGTGATTCCTAATGAAAGCTGGAACTCGAAATCGGTTTCTGTCGGGTGGGCATGCGGCCAGCGATGATCTGCGGCGCATTTGCCGCGCGTTTCGGGCTTCGTATTTCTTTCGGATTTCGGCCTTCGGTTTTCGGACTTATGACCGCTCATCTCATTGATACCACCCTGCGCGACGGCGAGCAGGCGGCGGGCGTGGCGTTTTCGCGCGCTGAAAAAATCAGCCTCGCCGCCGCGCTCGTCCGTGCTGGCGTGCCGGAACTCGAACTTGGCATCCCCGCGATGGGCCAGGCGGAAATTGACGACATCAACGCCGTCAGCGACCGCGTCACCGGCGTGCGGTTGACGACTTGGTGTCGGGGGACGCGCGCGGATTTGCAGGCGGCCACGCGCTGCCGCGTTCACGGCGCGCATTTTTCCCTGCCGGTTTCAGAAATCCACCTCCGCGCCTGGAAAAAGGATCACGCGTGGGTTTTCCGCACGCTGAGTGAAATTGCCGCCGAGTTTCGAGAGCCGTTTCAATTTCTTTCCGTTGGCGCCCAGGACGCCTCGCGCGCCGACCGGGAATTTCTCCTCGAGTTCGCGCAAGCCGCCGCCGCCGTGGGTCTGTGCCGCTTGCGCATTGCTGACACGGTCGGGATTTTGAACCCGTTGCAAACAGCCGAGCTTTTTTCATCCCTTCGCGCCGTCGTGCCGGAGTTAAGCCTGGAATTTCATGGCCACAACGATCTCGGCATGGCCACGGCGAACACGATTGCTGCCCTCGCTTCCGGCGCGGATGCCGCCAGCGTGACGGTCAACGGCCTCGGCGAGCGCGCCGGTAACGCGCCGCTGGACGAAGTCGTCATGGCCCTGCGGCTCACTCTAGGGAAAAATTGCGGCGTGGATTCGCGGCAACTCTCCGCGCTGAGCGATCTGTTTGCCGGCGCGTCAGGTCGTCCGCTCATGCCGGAAAAACCTGTCACCGGCGCGGCCGTATTCCGCCACGAGTCGGGCATCCACTGCGGTGGCCTGTTGGAAAACCGCGCCACCTACGAGCCGTTCGCCGCCGAAGACGTCGGCCACGCGCCCACGGAAATGGTGGTGGGCCGGCATTCCGGCACGCGGTTGCTCCGCGAGAAGTTGGCGCAACTGAAGATTGATTTTCCGCCGAACCTGCTGCCGGCGTTGCTGGCGGCCGTCCGGCGGTATTCCACCGTCCGCAAATGCCTCGTCAACGAGGCCGCCTTGAAATCCCTCGCAAAAAAACTTAAACAAAATCATGGCCTTCCTGATCTATAAAAAACACTTCAACGGCGGCGCCGTCCGCTATGAAAAAATGAAACCACTCAAACTGGGCGGGCGCGGCGGCCTGGTCGCGCAGCATGTCAAAACCCTTTCCGAGGATGAGTTGCGAAGTTGGAAACTAGATGTGCCGGCGCTGCTCAAGCTCGCGGGCGTGGCGTCGTCGGGAGCTAATCACGCCATACTATTCGATCTTTCCGGTCGTGAAGCCACGAGTGTCTGCCTGTATGAACTTTCCCGGGTTCACGGCAGTTGCCGCGACACTTCCACGCAGCTCGCGCTGGATTTTGCCGTCGTCATTGACCAGGAAATCGGTGAAGAGGCGGCGGAATATATCAACTCGTTTGAAGTCACACCGCCGGCCAAGCCCAAGCTGCTCGGCGAAACGCTGGCGCTTTCCGGCGGTCCCGGCGGCGGCGACTGGACTTGGGGAGGCACCTCCCTGCAACTCGGCGCGACGGTTGTCCAAGCACAGCCCGGCAACGGCCACGGCACCGGCACCGGCGAGCCCTGCCCAAGTTGCACCTGCGGCCGCCGCGAAGCCATGTATGAGAAATCCGACGCTCGAAATCCAAAATCCGAATGAAATTCCACGACCGAAAGCCGAATCGGCGGGCAGCCGCGGCAACTCATGCACACTTTTCCGAGCCAGCGAAAAGGGCGCTTCGGCCTTCGGACTCCGGACTCCTTTCGGATTTTGGGGATTCCGAATTCGGGTTTCCGCCTGTGTCTGTTCCCAAATCCAATTGCCATAAAACTTCCTGCGGTTGCGGCGGACATGGCCGCCACGCGCAACCTGCGGGGCCGCCTGACCCACGCGCCATCCTGACCATGAGGTTTGGCGAAGAAGCCAGCCATAAATGCGGTTGCGGCGGCGGCGCCTGTCCGCGCCATTATCTTGCGCTCACCGGCCTGTTGCTGGGCGGATTCCTGGTGCTGCACCTCGCCGTTAACGCGCTCGGTTTGTGGCCGGCAAAATTTCAGGCGGCAGTCAACCGTAACCATGCCCTCGGCGCGTTGCTGCCAGTGCTGGAAGTCGGCTTGATTTTTCTGCCGCTTACCATCCACGTCGCGTTCGGTTTGCGGACCCTGCGGCGCGAGAAGTTGAAATTCGGCGTCGAAAAGCATCATCACGGCAGCGACCTGTGCCAGTCGCTGCAGCGCGTCACCGCCGTGATCATGCTGGCCTTTATTCTTTTTCACGTTCTCACGATGCACCGCTGGTTCGGCGGACGCTTTGATCCTGCCAATGCCTTCAGTTCGGCATCGCACGCCATCTGGCAGTTCTGGCATGGCCTGCCCGCCGGCCATCCGGGCAACCTGATCTTCGCGCAATTCTACCTGCTGGGCATCGTCGCGGCGGTGTATCATCTCACCAACGGTGTCGCCACCGGCGCGGAAGTATTGGGCTGGGTCGAAACGCCGGTCGCTCAGGAACGGCTCTGGCGCGTCTGTGTTCTGACCGCTCCCGCGTTGCTGCTCGCGGGCCTGGCCGCGTGGTACGGCTTTAGCGTGCGTTGATCCGCGGCCGGAGGACCGGCCTGCTGGCGCGGCTCGTCTCGGGCCGCGTGCCTTGGATTCGCGTTGGGATTATCACTCGGCTCCGATCATCACGTTTGATGCTTTGACAATGGCATAAGCCGTCTGACCCTTCTTCAGTTTTAGGCTGTTGGCGGATTCCGCGGTAATGCTGGAAACAATTTCGACTCCGGGAGCGATCTCGAGTGTGACTACGGCGCTGATGGGGCCTTTCTTGAGGCTGATGACTTTGCCGGGAATGATGTTGCGCGCGCTGATTTTCATAATTGGATTTTGATATTTCGTGTTTCAGTGTCTCTCCGAGGCCAGAGATTACGCCAATTGAAGACGTTGTGCAACTATTCCAATACCTATAAAAACGGGTGTTTGTTTCAGGATTGTAACCTGTGCCTGTGCCGCAATAAAAAATATGTGGTTGAATTGGGTTGACTCGTCTCTTATGCGAAAGCAATGTGGGCCTGAAATGTTGATGCGATAATTTTTTATGGACGCCGCTAATTCAAAACTACCGCCAGCGAAACACCGAATCGCATTGGTTCAAGGTGAGTCCTTTCGTTGTGTCGCGGTCGAGATTAAGCCTGGCCGTTGGAGGCGGGTTCAGGATGGATCTGAATTGCCGCGCGTACTCGAGATTTTGCAAGTCGTAGGTGATTGCGATTCATCATTTTTCAGAACGCCAAGGAAATAGTCCGGCATCTTGTTGTCCGAAGTTTCTTAATCCGCAGTCCATCGCGCTCGCCGCTTCCCGCTTTCGCTTCCGCTTGCCTTGTTGCCAGGGTAGGCAAACACGCCGGGCCCAAGCTACATTTATGTAGTTCTTCCAAAAAAAAGGTTCCTGAATGTAGGAACTTCAGCCCGCATCCATTTGGCTGTTAAGTGCATACGTGAGCAATCCCCTTTGTTTGAAGCGGTTTGGTTTGCTTCATTTGAAAATTATCCGGTTGGCATCCTATCTGCGTATCGTGATTTCGTGTGACAGGATACTGTCTATCGAGGACATGATAATAGCATTCAATTTTGTGCGGCTGAAACCAAGACGCGGCCATGGCCGGAAATGTGCTGGGCCAAACGTGCTCGCATTCCGTCCTAGGATGGCGCTGACACTGCCGATGGGGTTCTACGGTTCCGAAGGGAAATGTTCTGGCATCTGGAAAATCCCGACTCCTCCATGCCTGCGAGCACTGCCTCTGTTAAGCCGTGAACCCCAGTCTTATTTCAAATTTGGTGGTCAGTCCCATCAAGCTCCCCCTCATCTGAGTGGTCGAAACTTCCCGCAGCAAGTTGTCCGATCCTGCGGACTATGCAGCCGAATCCCGCGTGGACTGCTGTCTGAATCCGGCACCCGATTACGATCATGTCAATAAGCGTCAATAGAACAGCAATTACTCCGGTCCAATTGCGGCGCGGCGCGCGGCAATGGTCACAGGCGGAACTGGCAGAGCGCGCCGGCATTTCGCGCGCCGCGGTCTGCGCCATTGAGGGGGAGCGGCTTTCGCCATCCGTGGCCACGGCGCTGTCGCTGGCGGCGGTGTTCGAATGTTCGGTCGAGGAATTGTTTGGTCGCACAAAACCATCGGCAGTTTCGGAGACGAAATGGGCTTGGCTGCCGCGTTCGGAAAGCTGCCGTTATTGGGAGGCGACGGTGGGGGGACGCCGCCGGCTGTATCCGGTGGAGGCTGTAGGGCTGAATCCAATGCCGCACGATGGCGTCTGCCAAGATGGAGTGTTGTGTGACTGCGGACCGGAGGTGGCAGAAACCACCCTGGTGCTGGCGAGTTGCGATCCGGCCGCGGGGTTGCTGGCAGCGGAATACGCGCACGAATCCGGCTTCCGGCTGCTGGTGTTTCCGCGCGGCGGCCGGGCGGCGCTGGATTTGTTGGGGCAGGGGCTGGTTCACGTCGCCGGCGTGCATTATTCCACGGCAGCGTCTCCGAATCGCAACGCGGAAAATGTGCGGGCGCAACTTGCCGGCGCTTGCCGGCTGCTGCGCGTGGCCAAATGGGAAAGCGGCATCGCCCTGGCGACGGACGACCGCTCGCGGTCGGCGGAATCGGTGGCCCGGCGGCCCTTGCGCTGGGCGGCGCGCGAATCCGGTTCGGCGGCGCGCGAATGTCTGGACGAGCTTCTTGGCTCCCGGCACTTTGCCGGCCGCGAGGTGAATGGTCACGCGGCGGTGGCCGAAGCGGTGCGCGCCGGCTGGGCCGAGGCCGGCGTGTGCGTGCAATTCAGCGCAGAAGACGCCGGACTGAATTTCCTGCCGTTGCGCACGGAGACCTTGGACTTGTGTTTTCCCTCCGTTAATCAACACGACCCGCGCATCCAGGCGCTCGTCCGCCTGCTGCGCGGACGCGCCTGCCGGCGACTAATCAGTGAGCTGCCTGGATACGACGCGCGCGAAACCGGGGAACTTTTAGCTTTATGAACTCATCAGCCACCAATTCACCGTTGCAAATTCGGCTCACTGAAATTGGCCGCGTCCATTCGCCGTTCAAGCAGGCGACTGGCACCCCCATCCAACCTTATCGCGCCGGCAGCGCGCCAGGCTACATCACCTTGCGCCCGGAATTTGTGGACGGCTTGGCCGACCTTGATGGCTTTGATCGCGTTTGGCTCATCTATTGGTTTCACCGGGCGTCGGCGGCCAAGATGAGCGTAATCCCTTACCGGGACACGGTGGCGCACGGGCTTTTTGCCACGCGGGTTCCGGCGCGACCCAACACGATTGGCATGTCCTGCGTGCGGCTCCTGAACATCGAGGGCAACATTCTGCGTCTCGCCGAAGTGGACATTCTGGACGACACCCCCCTGCTCGACATCAAGCCCTACGTGCCGCAATACGACAATTACCCCGTGCAACGCTGCGGCTGGTTGGACACCGTGCCGGACAAGCCCGTCGTGGCCGATGACCATTTTGAACGCAAGGACGTTTCCATCCCGGCCTGAATTTTTTCGACTCCAATAGACAAACAAAAACATAATGAAAACTCACTCCTCACCTAAACCAATGAACTGGACGGTCCTTGGCCTGACGCTGATCTGCGCGGCGTCCGAAGTCACGGCACAGAACACTTACACCATAAATAACTCGACTGCCGATGCGTTCCTCAATGCCGTAAATCCGACCTTGAACTACGGCGCTGCAGGCACGCTGGCCATCGCGCCGTCATCGTCGGCAAAGGGCGAATTCGACAGTGTTCTCCTTTTCAACACGGCCGGCGCCGTCAGCCAGTTCAATTCGACCTACGGCAACGGTGATTGGACCATCACCGGTCTGATGTTGTCGCTGTCCAGCAACTACGGCATCCAAGGCGAGCAACCCGGCAACGCCCTTTTCAACACCATTAACGCGGGCAGTTTCGGGATTGACTGGCTGGCGGACAACACGTGGACCGAAGGCACAGGCAGCGGCACCGGCACGCCGGGTTATCCCGGCAACAGCATGGTTACTTTCGATTCAATTCCAACGCTGTTATCGGGCACGGTTGATTCGCTCGGAGATTTCACTTACACCCCGCCGGGCAACAACAACAACGGCTATCTCAATTATTCATTGCCGTTAGACCCCAGCCTCGATTTGAGCGCTGCGGCGGGTGGCAACGTTTCCCTCTATTTTTTAGCGGCGGACAATCAGGTTAGCTACCTGTTTAACTCCCGCAGCTATTCCACCGGCCATCCTGAACTGACCTTGACCGTGGAACCCACTCCCGAGCCAGCCGCAACCGGACTGCTGGCGGCCTCGCTGGGCGGCTTTCTGCTATTAGGCTCGCGGATGTTGAAAAAATGAACTATCATTGGGCCATCGCCTGTGCCATGACGTTTCTCTGGCTTGCCCCGACCGCCGGGGCGCAGGTCACTAATATCGTCGCGGATTATGCCGACGCGTTTCTCGCCACGGGGTCGTCAAACAATCCGGACGGAACCGATTTGACCGGTTTGAACTTCGGCGCGGCCGGCACGCTGGTGGTGGCTTCCGCGGCTTCCGGAAAGGGAGAATTTCAAAGCGTCCTGAAATTCAACCTTTCCAATTCGGTTGCCCTGTTCGACACAAATTATGGCGCGGGTAACTGGAAGATCACGGGTCTTTCGCTCACCTTGACCAGCAACTACGGCACCGGTGGTGTGCAGCCAAATAACGGGATCTTCCCCAGGATCAGCGGCGGCCAGTTTGTTATCGAATGGCTGGCGGATGACGACTGGGTGGAAGGCGCCGGCACACCCAATTTGCCGACCACGGATGGCTTGACTTATGATTCGCTGCCTGACCTGCTTTCCGGCGCGAGCGAGATCCTTTGCACCAACCTGTACACTCCGCCGGGCAACAACGTTCCCGTTACCTATGCTTTGCCACTCGCCACAATTCTCGTGGCGGATGTGTCGGCTGGCGGCGACGTCACCTTTTTGTTCTGCGCGGCGGATGATCAGATTGATTACCTGTTTAACTCCATTAATTATGGCCGCGGCAATGAACCGCTGATGCAAGTCGTCGTCACGCCGTTGCGGCCCGTTCTTTCCGGTGAATTCACCGATGGTGGCTTTCAATTGATCGGCGTTGCCAGCGACAATGCGACGTACCAAATCCAAGCCAGCACCAATCTGGCGGCGACGAACTGGCAGACTATTGGAGTGGCCACCGCCGATGGCATTGGCAATATTCTGTTTGAGGATTACAGCGCGACCAATGCGCAGCGCTTTTACCGATTGAGCCGATGAACGTGCGGAGGAATATGCGATTGCGACGGCCGGCAAGGGCTGCTTCGTGGCGGCAGGCATCCTTGCCTGACGTAGAGTGCAGCATCCCTGCCGCCACGGCCGCGTTCACCCTGATCGAACTATTGGTGACGGTGGCAATCATCGCCATTTTGGCAGCTCTGCTGCTGCCCGCGCTCGCCCGCGCCAAGGACAAAGCCCGCGCCACGCAATGCACCGGTAATCTTCGCCAGTGGGGCTTGGCGATGCGGCTGTATGCGGACGACAACAGCGATTACCTGCCGCGCCGCGGCCAGGGCGTGCAGGCGTTGGCGCTCATCACGCGGCCGTCCGACTGGTTCAACGCGCTGCCGTCCTATTTTGGCATACCGGCGTTTGAGCAGTTCGTGGATAATGGCAACCCGCCGGCGGCGGGCGACCACAACGTTTTCATCTGCCTGGACGCGACTGATCCTGACGCGACGGGTCCGGGCGGGACTGATCCGGCCGGAACTTATTTTCTGTGCTACGGCATGAACATGAATCTTTCCCCGTGGGATTTGCCGCTGCCGACTAAGTTTGCCGCCGTCGTCCAGCCGGATTTTTGTGTCTCGATTGGTGAAAGTCCCGGCCCTTATGCCTCGACGTATCCGTCAACCCAGGCATACAGCGTGATCGCGCGTCATGCCGGGCGGGCCAATTTGTTGTTTCTGGCTGGCGGAGTGCGGTCGTTTTCCGGGAGTTACATTGGCTGTGGCGTTGGCGATCCTGGCCGCAGCGACGTGCTCTGGCTCACCGGCACCGCCAGCGACGCGCAGGCGTCAAAATACTGAACCATGAAGCTCAGAATCCTTTTGCTATTCCTCGGCGTGCTGGCCATTACGCTGGCGGTCCGTTATCACACGGCGACCGCCGCGCGGCATCATGTGGTGCGCTGTGCAGTCATCGGCGGCATGACGATGACCGGCTTATGGTCGGAGATTTCGAGGATGTTTGAGGCGCAAACCGGCTACCACGTAGTAGTGGTGGCGACCGGCGAGCGGCCGCTGCTCGACAAGGCCATTCGCGCCGGCAAAGTGGATTTGCTGACCATGCACTCCGGTGACATTACCACGGACGTGGTCGCCGATGGCATCGCCATCAATATGCGGCCCTGGGCGCGCAACGAACTCGTTGTCGTTGGCCCCACGGACGATCCGGCGCAAATTCGTGGCATGACCAACGGCGCGGCGGCGCTTCGGAAAATCGCCGAAGCAAAGGCTAAGTTCGTGGATTTTCAGGGCATCGGCAGCCGGGAAGTAACGCATACGCTCTGGCGTTTATCGGGCATCGAGCCAAAGGGCGACTGGTTCATCCGCGACGACACGGCGCTTTCCAAATGGAACGTGCTGCAATTTTGCCGCTCCAACCACGCCTACGTGGTCGTCGGCTACATCCCCGCGCTGACCGGCAAGATGGCGAACGAAGGCATGGAAATTCTCGTCAAGAACGACCCGGTCATGCGCCGCCCCTACATTGTCATGGAAGCCAATCCGAAAAAGTTTCCGCAGGCGAACTACGCCGGCGCGCATGCGCTGTCGGAATTCCTGCTGTCGCCGAAAGTGCAGAACTATCTGGTCCAATTTGGCCGCGATCCCGGAGCCAACCATCCCCTGTTTTATCCGATTGACGGCGCCAAACCGGATTAGAGCATGATCCTCTCCATCAAATCAATTCGTCAAATCTTAGTTACCGCCATCCTCCTCCTGGTTGCCTCCTTCAGCCAGGCCGCTGACGTCACCGTTTTTGCCGCCGCGAGCCTCACGGATGCACTCAAGGAAATTGCCGCCAATTATGAAAAATCGTCCGCCGACAAAATCATTTTCAACTTCGCCGCCTCCGGCACGCTATCGCGGCAGATCGAAGCCGGCGCGCCGGCGGATATTTTCTTCGCCGCCGACGAAACCAAGGCCGATGCGCTGGAGAAAAAGGGCCTGCTCGTCAGCGGCACGCGGAAAAGCCTGCTGGGCAATACGCTGATCATTGTCACGTCGACCGAGGCCGCGGCGATTCATTCGCCGGCCGAGTTGACCAACGCCGCCATCCAGCACATCGCACTCGGCGAAGTCCAAACGGTTCCTTGCGGAACTTACGCGAAAGCCTACCTTGAAAAATTGTCGCTCTGGCCGGCCGTTGAAACTAAAGTCGTCCCGTGCGCAAGTGTCCGCTCGGTGCTGGCCGCCGTGGAATCCGGTAACGTGGACGCCGGCTTCGTCTATAAGACCGATGCGGCGATCTCCAAAAAAGTGAAGGTGGCATTTGAAGTGCCGGTGGCCGAGGCGCCGAAGATTTCCTGCCCGCTGGCGCTCCTGAAAGATGCGCCTCAACCGGAAGCCGCGAAAAAATTCATCGCCTATCTTGAGGCTGACCGGGCAACGGCAGTGTTCAAACAATTGGGCTTCATTGTGCTGTCGTCCCCGCCATACAAATGAGCGGCGCGGAATGGCAGCTTGTGAGTTTCTCGCTGCGGATGGCACTGGCCAGCCTGCTGCTGGTTGTGCCGCCCGGTCTGGCGCTGGCATGGTGGCTGGCCCGAAAAGAATGGCCCGGCAAGGCACTGGTAGAAACTCTCGTCTCCCTGCCGCTGGTGCTGCCGCCTGTGGTGACCGGCTTGCTGCTGCTTCAGCTTTTTGGCCGGCGCGGCTTGCTGGGGAACTGGCTCCACCGCACCTTCGATTACGATGTGGTTTTCACCTGGCGCGCGGTGGCGCTGGCACTCGCCACCATGTCCCTGCCGCTGTTTGTGCGCGCGGCGCGGACCGCGTTCGAGGAGGTGGACGTGAAACTCGAGCAGCTGGCGCGCACGCTGGGCGCGGGGGAGTGGCGCGTTTTTTTCACCATCACTCTTCCGCTGGCGAAACGCGGCGTAATGGCGGGAACGCTGCTGGCGTTTGCCCGCGCCCTCGGGGAGTTTGGCGCCACCATAATGGTGGCGGGCAACATTCCTGGTCGGACGACCACCCTGCCGGTGGCGATCTATCAGGCAGTGGAAAACGGTGAGGATGCGCACGCTTGGCTGCTCGCGGGCGTCTCTGCGGTCATCGCGTTCGCGGCGGTGTTCGTGAGCGAACAGCTTTTGCGGCGAAGCAAATGAGCAATGCCTTTCTCACGGCGACGTTCCGCAAAAAATTTCCCGGCGGCCCGGAGATTGCCGTGGACAATTTCTGTATTAATCGCGGCATCACAGTGCTGTTTGGCGCGTCCGGTTCGGGCAAGACGACGGTGCTGCGCTGCTTGGCTGGATTGGAAATCCCCGACGAGGGTGAAATTAAGTTTGGCGGGGAGATTTGGTTTGGAAAACCAGGAAAGCCAAACCAGGATCCCGGGGCGTCTCTGCTGCCGACACGGATGCGCGGAGTGGGCTTTGTGCCACAGGATTATGCGCTCTTTCCGCACCTGACCGTCGCCGGCAATATGTGCTATGGCTTGAAAGGATTGCTCACCGCAGAATCGACCCAGCGCGTGGCTGAAACCGCGCGCTGGCTTGGCCTAAGCGGCCTGGAAAACCGGCTGCCACGCGAGTTGTCAGGCGGCCAGCAGCAGCGGGTGGCGTTGGCCCGCGCGGTTGTGCGACGCCCCAAATTGCTGTTGCTGGACGAACCGCTTGCTGCGCTGGACACGCCAACGCGGCTGCGGCTGCGTGGCGAATTGCGCCAGTTACTGCGGCAACTGGGCATTCCGACCATCCTGGTGACGCACGACCGGTTTGAGGCGCTCGCGCTCGGCGAAGACGTGGTGGTGCTTCACGAGGGTCGCAATGTCCAGCACGGCGCAGTGCATGAAGTTTTCAGTCGCCCTGTGAACTTGGCGGTGGCGGAAATCGCCGCCGTTGAAACCATTCAACCGGGGCGCGTGCTTGAAACTTGCAATGGCTTGGCGACGGTGGCCGTGGGTGATGTTCGACTGGTCGCGCTGGCGGGAGGTTTGCCGCCGGAAACCAGCGAAGTCTATGTTTGTATCCGAGCGGAGGACGTGATCTTGATGCGGGCCGACGAGGCTCAATCCAGTGCGCGCAACCGGTTGGCGGCCACCGTCCGGGCCGTGAAGCGCGAAGGTCCGTTGGTGCTGGTAAACTTGGATTGCGGATTCCCGCTGACAGCTTTGTTAACTCAACCGGCTCGTGACGAACTGGCTTTGGAAAATGGCGTTCATTTGGTTGCTCTTGTGAAAGCACAACAGGTTCATTTGATTCCTCTTGCACGATAGGGTCGCGCTGCTCTGGCTTCCGCTGGCCGAACAGGGAATATGACCACCGGTGCTTGCACCCATTCAGCGATGCAGGGCAGGGGAGCAAAGCGGGAAGTTTGATGATCACGGCGCTTCGCAAAATCCGTCACGGGTTCAGAAATAACGACCCAGACCACAGCCGCATTCGCTGGGGCCTCGGCAGTTGCTGCTCAAGGAGCAGATATTGGGCACGGAACGTTTTGACAGCCAAAGAGGAAGATGATCGCCGGTAGATGGTTGTCTTGATGCTCGAGGTGCGAGCACGGGTTGAGGTGCTATTCCGTATGCGAGCGGAGTTTTTGCCGGATGCGCTCCCGTGCTTCGTCGGAAAGCCGATCTGGAACCGCTGCGGCCACTTCATCCGGATGCGCCTGGGACGCGTTGCGGACAAACGTGATTTGTTTCCCGTAGCGTCGGCACCATTTGCACAGCAGAAGGTGAAGGCGCAATCCCACCCGCTGGCGGAACGTGAGCCGGTGGTCAAGCGCCTCCGATTGCAAGCGGGTCGCCGCCTTGCAATCGGGGGAAAGGTCGCCCAGCCTCTGGAGCAGGGCCTTTGCGTTATTCCTGAGCCAATTCATTCAGAGCATGCGGATTTGTCGGAGGAGGGGTCAAATCCTTACAATCTTCCTCCGGCTGTTCATTCGGACATCCCCGGTTTGGCGAACCAATTCGTCTCCAGACACCGGCGCAACGCCATGCGCGCCCGGTGCAGCATCACCCAAAGGTTGCTTTCGGAGATGTTCAGCATGGCGCAGATTTCCTTGCTCTCGAGGCCGTCCACCTCGCGTAAATTAAACACCGCGGCGACATTCTTTGGAAGTTTGCCGGCGCAGTTCTGGTACGTTTTCCAGAACAATTCGTTGTCCAAGTTCTCGCCGGCTTTGGGCCATTCTTGGGGGCCAAATTCATGAATCCAGCCGCCCTTGCCGAGGCCCTCCGCAACGAAACGTTCGCCTTCCTCGTCATCATAAAACTGCAGATCCGTGAAGGTGGTTTCCCGGCTGGACCGGCGGTAATGGTCGTAAATCTTGTTCTTCAAAACGCCCACCAGCCAGCTTTTCTCGGCTGAGCGGCCGGCAAAACTCTTTCCGCCCTTGAGCGCGGCGAGGAAGGTTTCCTGCACGGCGTCTTCGGCCCGGGCCGGGTCGCGCATCCGCATCAGCGCATATTTGAAAAGGTAATCCCCATGCGACTCGACCCACCGTTCAGGGTCGGAGAGGCCGGGAGTTGGTCCCGCGCTTGCCGCCGGTGGCGCCGGGTTTGGGACCCGATCGTTGTCCTTTTCCATGTGAAAATAATGGCGGTTTGCCGTCGAAATGCAATCTTGCATCAATTCCCCTCTGGCACAATTTCAACGGAAGATGTAATGTTTCTCCGGAGTTAACGACCAACGAGTATGGCTGCCCCTTTAATTGTGCTCGGAATCTACCTCGCTTGCGGACTGGCCTTCGCCGTTCCGTTTGCGCTCGTCGGCGTGAAGCGCATTGACCCGCACACCGCACGCGGAAGCTGGGGTTTTCGCTTGCTCATCATGCCCGGTGCGATGGCCTTCTGGCCGTTGCTCCTGTTCCGCTGGAGCAGGGGGATACATGAACCTCCGGAGGAACGCAACGCACACCGCCAGGCCGCAGCTTCTCCTCACGCGTCATCGGTCACCCGCCACGTCCCATGATCCGCCCGCTGCGACAACGTCATCGTCTCATCGTCATCGCACTCGGTCTTTTTCTGCCGTTGACGTTTGCCGCCGGCATCGCGGCCCGCAAACCGCCTGCGACCGTCAAAGAGCTGCCCCCGGCCCTCGCGCCTGCGCCGCAACCCGTCGCAGAACTGGTTTGGACCCACCGCGATCTTTACTCAAAAGTGCCGGTGGAAGTCCGGTTGCTGCGCGAAAAAGATTCCGGCCGTTTCGCTGTCCAGTTTTCGGCGCCAGCCGGTTTCCTGAAACCGGACTTGATCGTCTATTGGGTGGCCGGCAAGGCGCAAGTTGCCGGGGTCCTGCCGGAGAATGGAATGTTGCTCGGATCTTTTAGTGCGACGCCCTTGACTTTGCCAGCTGAAGCCTCGAAATCAACTGGCCTGCTCGTGCTTTATAGCCTGGCGGACAACGAAATTGTGGACGTATCCAAGCCATTCAAGGTGGAGGAACACTAAGACAACCTGAAGTAAACAGACATGAGTGTTGCCTACCAAGCGGTGCAATGGAATCGCCAGAAACGAATTTACGATGTTGTTCTGGTGAGTGGCGTCGCATTGTATCTCCTGACATTTGGCGCCTTGACGGAATATCTGTTTCCGTACGTCACCGAAGAAATTTTGCTGATGCGCGCCTTTGGGACGGCGGCGTTTCTTTTGCTTCATGTCATCCTGTGCATCGGACCGCTGTGCCGGCTCAATCCGAGATTCCTGCCGCTGCTCTACAACCGGCGTCATGCCGGCGTGACCCTGTTTCTGCTCGCGCTGATCCACAGCGCGCTGGTGGTGGCGACGTATCACGCGGGCGGCGACACCAATCCCATTCTGAGCATTTTCGTTTCGAGCCCTCTCACAAACTCAGTGGCCGGTGTGCCGTTCCAACCGTTTGGTTTCTTTGCCTTGGTGATTTTGTTTCTCATGGCCGCGACCAGCCACGACTTTTGGCTGGCGAATTTGAGCGCGCCGTTTTGGAAATCGCTCCACCTGCTGGTTTATGCCGCCTATGCGCTACTCGTGCTGCACGTCACCTTCGGCGCACTGCAAGCCGAATCCAACCCATTTTATTCCAGCGCCTTGGCGGTGGGCTGTCTGATCGTGCTGGGCTTGCACTTGGCGGCTGCATGGAAGGAAATTCCGGCCGATCAGGAAATTAATCGCGGCAGCCGGCGTGAGGAGGCGGATGTTTGCAGATCCCGGATTCCCAATCCCAAATCCGAAATTGATCAGAGCTTCCTCGCTTCGGCTGCTGCGGATGACTTTGTGGATGCCTGCGCCGTGGCGGATATTCCTGAGAATCGGGCGCGCATCGTCTGCCTGTCCGGCGAGCGCGTGGCCATTTTCAAGTACGAGGGAAGAATCTCCGCCCTTTCCAATGTCTGCCAGCATCAGAACGGCCCGCTGGGCGAAGGCAAAATTGTGGCCGGCTGCGTCACGTGCCCTTGGCACGGCTATCAATACGAACCAGCCACCGGCGCCTCTCCCCCTCCTTTCGTGGAGAAGGTGCCGACGTTCAACGTCCGCGTCAAAAACGGCCGCGTGTTCGTTAATGCAAAACCGAATTTGCCGGGAACTAGAGTTCAACCCGCAATAATCGCATAATGAACGATGACTTTTACATCGGCTGGGAGTCCAAAGCTGCGCCGAGCATCGGCAGGTTGGTGCGGAAGCTGGTGACGGTGGTGCTGATTGCCGCGATTAGCCTCGCGCTGGCCTTCGCGGCGGCGCAGCACACGATTGGGGTGAGCGCTTTCGAATGGGGCACGCTGAAAGAGTTTTCCGGCGTGCTCAAGCTGCAACCGTATCCGCATTTGCTGGTGCCGCGGCCCGGCATGGCCGGAACACAACCAGCCTTCTCCACGTATTATCTGGTTGCGCCCTTTAAATTTGGCCTCGACCGCGAAAAACTTTCCACGCTCGAAGGCCGGGAAGTTTCCCTGCGAGGCACCCTGATTTATCGCGGTAACCAGACGATGGTCGAAGCGTTGCCGGATTCGATCAAAGCCGCCGGCGGGCAACCGCTTTTGTCCCTGGGCGCGGAAACGATCAGGCTTGGGCGCCAGACGCTCGTGGGCGAAATTGTGGACAGCAAATGCTTTCTCGGGGTGATGAATCCCGGCCAGCTCCTGCCGCATCGGGCGTGCGCGATCCGCTGCCTCGGTGGCGGTATCCCGCCGGTCCTGCTGGTTCGGCCGAAAGCTGGCCCGGCGATTTATCTGCTGCTGGTTTCCGCCGCTGGCCGGCCGGTGAACCAGCAGGTGCTCGACCTGGTCGCCGAGCCGGTGCAAATCACCGGCGACGTCGAACGGCAGGGCGACTTGCTGATTCTGCGCTCTGATCCTGCCGGGTATCAATGTGTGAGGTGATTTGATGAAATGCTTCAACCATAATGTGGCGGACGCCGTCGCTATTTGCGCGCATTGCGGACGCGCGCTTTGCCCCGCCTGCCTTCCCTCGCCGGCCGCGAGCCGGGTGGTTTGTTCGAGTGAATGTCAGGCCGCGCTGCAACGCGACGATCGCGCGATGCGGCTGTTGCTCGACAAAAGTGTGCAAAGCGCCCGGGCCAGCGCCTTTTACTGTTATCTGTGCGGAGGATTGTCAGCCGGGGCGGCTCTGGCCGCCTGGTTCATGCTGCCCTCGCCTTTCTTGATTTACTTCACCGCCGCGTGCGCGCTGGTGTGCTTTGCCGCCGGCTTCTGGCACGGCCGCGGAGCGAAGAATACCTTTTAAAACCACACTGATGCACACCGATGGAAGAGAATCCTCGTCCGACGTCCGCGGCCGCCGGCTTGAGGCGGATTGTCGCAGCAAGTGAACCCGAGCATTAAAATGAGTTCTCGTCGCCGGCTCCCGCAGGTCCTGCGGTGGACCGGCGTCACCTTGTTCTTGGTTTCGATGCTGGCATTGCACGCCGGCGCAGGATTTTTGTCCAAATATGACGATCCCGCACGTCTGGGTGTTGCGGTGCACGTCACCTTGACCAACGGGTTTGCGATTCGCTGGGTGGAAAAGCCTGAGGCAGGGAACCACCAGCTCAATCTGGTATTCGTTCATGGTTCGCCGGGCGGCGCGGGTATTTGGGCGGCTCAGTTCCAGTCCGCCCTCACCAACGAGAACCTCATTGCTTACGACCGCCCGGGGTTCGGCGGGTCGCTGCCAGTGTGGCAGCAGCCGCATTTGCAGGAGCAAGCCGACGCGCTGATGACCTTGCCGGTCTTTGCGGCGACCAACCGCGTTTTGTTGGTCGGGCACAGCTACGGCTCGCCTGTCGCGCTGCTGGCCGCTCTGGAACATCCCGACAAGATTGGCGGCGTCCTGTTGATTGGCGGCGATGTTGATCCGGCGCTGGAAAAAACGTGGATCGTGCAATATTGCTTTGGCTGGCGCGTCACGTCATGGCTCTTGCCGCGGGCCTGGCGCCAATGCAACCGGGAAATGCTCACCGTCCGGGCCGACCTCGCCGGTATGCAAAAGTTGCTTCCGCACCTTTCCGTTCCTGTGTTGATGCTTCATGGCGACCGCGATCCGCTCGTGCCCGTGGAAAATGTGGCGTGGCTGGAGCAGCAACTCGCCGTGCTGGGCAAGTCCGGCCTGTTTGCGAAGATCATCCTTCCCGGGGTGAATCATTTCATCCCTTGGGAGCATCCTGCCGACGTCGAACGCGCCGTTCGCGCGTTGGTGGAAATGGCCTCCCCTCCGTAGCGCCTGCATGATTCATCACCTTTGCGGAATCGTGTTGCTGGCCAACGGTTTTCGCCGCTCAAAAAATAATTGTAAGTTTTGTCGTTTGCGTGCGACATATGGTGGTATGAAAAGGATATCGGTTCTACTGCTGATTCTTGGCCTGGCCTCGCCGACTTTCGCCCAGACCAAAACGCTGCTTAACCTCGATCAAGCTGGTGTGGCGATTCAAGGCTGTGACCCAGTCGCCTTTTTCACGGACCACAAGCCGGTGAAAGGCAATCCAAAATTTTTGGCCAGGCACGATGGCGCAATTTACTTCTTCGCCTCGCAGGAACATCGGGAACTTTTCAAGCAGGACCCGGCCAAATATGAACCGGTCTTCGGCGGATATTGTGCCTATGGCGTCTCGCGGAACAAACTCGTCCAAATTGACGTGGACGCGTTTCAAATCGTGGATGGAAAACTATTGCTGCAATACAGCAAAGGCGTGCGCGATGATTTTAACCAAGACGCCAAAGGCAATTTGGCCAAGGCCGATGCCAATTGGCCCGGGCTGCTCGCCAAGAAGGGGAAATAGTTCACCAGGAATTTGAGGAAACACCAGCCGCTCTCACTTTATCACCAATCTCCAACCCACCCAAAATATGAAGCCGAATTCTGAAAAACGTGAATTGATCCAAGCCGCCGCCGAAACGCTGCGGCAAGGCGAAACTATGCTCGCCGAAATTAGTGACGAGATTTACACGCGCAGAGTGCCGGTGGCGTTCGGTGCGTCCATTGGCGGGCATTACCGCCATTGCCTCGACCATTTCCGCGCCTTGCTCAATGCGGCAGCGGCAGGCGACTTGAACTACGACCAGCGCGAACGCGGCACTCTTGTGGAGCAGGACTGTTTCGCCGCGCTGAATGCCACGCGTGACCTGCGGGATGCTTACGAAAAGCTGGATCCCATTTTTCTTGTCCGTCCGCTGGCGGTGACTTGCAAAATCAGTTATTCCACGAGCGGCTCGCAGACTTCGCCTTCCACCATCGGGCGCGAGGTCATGTATGTTGTCGCCCATGCCGTGCATCATTACGCGCTGATTCGCGTCATAGGCGGAATTATGGGGTATGAGTTTCCGCCCGGCTTTGGCGTCGCTCCATCCACGCTCAAGCACGTGGCCGAATCCGCCAATACTGCCGTGTGATTCCGTGACCGAGGCCTTCCCCATATCCCCGTCCGCTATCGCAGAGTGGATGCCGTTTGCGAAAGCGGTCGGTTTTTTTCTGGGCACATTCGTGCTGGAGGACGCGGCCGTCGTCGGCGCGGGATTATTGCTCGCCACCGGGGGCATCTCCTGGCCGGCGGCTTTCACCGCCTGTTTCCTGGGCATCTGGCTGGGCGACGCGGGACTCTACGCCCTGGCTCGGTTTGCTGGACGCGGCTGGTTCGAGCGCTCCTCCTGGCGAAGGTTTTCAACGCAAGTTCGGCGCAGCGAGAATTGGTTTGCGGACCGCGGCGCATGGGTATTGATTTTCAGCCGCCTGGTTCCAGGCGCGCGCCTGCCAACCTATCTCGCCGCCGGATTTTTGCGTGTGCCGGCCGCGCGCTTTCTCCGCCTCACCGGCCTTGCGGCATTTGTTTGGACCTTCATCATTCTCTGGCTGGTGCAGACCTTTGGCGCGCAAGTCACCCAGTGGCAGGGGAGGTTCAAATGCAGCGGCCTCCTGCTGCTGGGGGCGGGATTGGTGTTGGTTGCCGGATTGCAACTGCTTCGCCGCTGGTTTCTGGATTTTGATTCACAAAAACTCGCCGCGCGCATCGGCCGCTGGCGGCATTGGGAATTCTGGCCGGGCTGGCTGTTTTATTCGCCCGTCGTGGCCTATTATCTCTGGCTTGCCGTCAAGTATCGTGGGGCCATGCTCCCAACCGCCGCGAACCCCGGCATTTTTTCCGGCGGCATGGTTGGTGAATCCAAAATGCATACCTTGAGGGATCTGATGGAAACCAGTTCGGAATTCACGGCGGAAGCTGAATTGCTGGCCGGTTCCACTCCGGCGGAACGTCTTGCGTCGCTTCGGGAAATCTGTGCCCGGCGACATATTTCCTATCCCTTCATCCTAAAACCTGACCGTGGCCAGCGCGGGCAAGGTGTCAAACTGATTTGCTCCGAGTCGCAAGCTCAGACCTGCTTGCAACAAAGTTGCTCGGGCCTGCTCGTGCAACGCTTTGCTGAGGGCCCTTGCGAGGTCGGAATTTTTTATTATCGTTTCCCGGGCGAACCGCGCGGACACATCTTTTCCATCGCCGAAAAAGTCTTCCCATGGGTCACTGGCGATGGCAAGTCCACCGTCGCCGAGCTGGTCTGGCGCGATGCGCGCGCCCGTTTCCTGGCGGACAAATATCTGCAGCGGCTCGGCTCGCGGCAAAATGCGGTCCTGCCCGCCGGTGAATCGCTCAAGCTGGTCGAGGCCGGCAATCATGCGCAAGGTTGTATCTTTCGCGACGGCATGCGGTTTTTCACACCGGAGCTGGCGCAACGCATTGACGAAATCTCGCAGCGGCTGGAAGGATTCTTTATCGGCCGTTACGACTTGCGGTTCGCCAGTGAAGCGGATTTGCGCGCCGGCAGGAATTTCCAGATCGTGGAATTGAACGGCGCCTCGGCGGAGTCCGCGAGCATCTATGACGCGCGCAATTCCCTTTGGTTCGGTTATCGGACTTTGTTTCGGCAATGGGAACTGGTCTTCGCCATCGGCGCGGAAAACCGCCGGCGCGGCTGTGCCCCGATGAAAATCCTTCGTTGCTGGCGGGAGTGGCGCAGTTATTCCGCCCTCGCCGCCACTTACCCCGCAGCCGATTGAACCATGTGTACCGTCACTTTTATTGCGCGCAAACAGGGTTACGTGCTCGGGATGAATCGCGACGAAAAATTGACACGCCTCCCCGGCCTCCCTCCGGCTGAAAAATTGATCGGCAGCTGCCGTGTGCTCTCTCCCTCCGAACCCGGCGGAGGAACGTGGATCGCCCTCCGGGACAGCGGCGTGACTTTCGCGCTAATCAACTGGTATTCCATTACCGTTCGGGTGAAAGGAGAAGCTGTCAGCCGCGGCCAAGTGGTCAATGCGGCCGCCGCCGCCAACACGTTCAGTTTGGCGTCGGCTGCGTTGGAGCGGCTGCCCCTCAGGCAAATCAACCCTTTCCGGCTCATCGGGGTTTTTCCCGCCACAAACGAAATCGCCGAGTGGCGTTGGGATTTGAAAAAACTGGTTTGCAAGCAGCCCCGGTGGCGGAATCAGCAGTGGATTTCTTCCGGCTTCCATGAGCCGGTCGCGCAGCGCGTCCGCGGCCGGGTTTTTCGCGCGGCACTGAAACAAAAGGCGGCCGGCAGTTTCGGTTGGCTGCGGCGGCTCCATCGTTCGCATTTGCCGCAACCCGGGCCTTATTCAACCTGCATGCATCGCGATGACGCCGCAACCGTCAGCTACACCGAGGTGGCCGTTTCCCCGCGCCATGCTTCAATGCGTTATCACGCTGGGCCGCCATGTAATGGCACTGGCCGCCACTTGCTCAGCAATCACTGCTGCGTCCGATAGTAAGTCTGCGCGTTGGTTGCCGGTGTGGCATACGGCGAGTTCGCGCCCACAATCGGTTCGTACGGGCCTGCAACGTTGGCCGCGGACAGCAAGGTCCCTGTGTAAGTGATCACCACATTGTTTCCGGACAACGTGATTTTCACGGTGGGCGGAGCGGAGACCACAGCCGCGCCATAAATGTCTGAAACTTGTGCCGCGGTCAGCGCGTTGGTATAAACGGCCGCCTGCGCGAGTGAACCGGGGTTCATGAATTCGGCTTTGCCCAGAATTTCGCGGCCAGTCAGCTCAGAAAGGCGGCGCAGCCGGAGCAGCGGCGTGTTGCCGACATTTTTATCAACACCGTAATAACGTGCGATGCTCCCAGTGAATTTGCTTTCCATTCATGCGAACCTCCGGTCGTCCGGTCAGTCGGCGGTATGATTTTCATTTTAGCGACAGGCCGGGGCCGGTTTGAACCGTCATACCCCGCAAATTCATTTGGTGGCCATCTTAAACCGCAGCGACGAATCCAGGGTTTCATGCAACAAGCGCACCGACGCCACCAGCGTGGCCACATCGGCAGGCAGGCCGTCGAACCGCGCCGCCGGATTCGCGGCAGTGGCGGCGCGTGCGCCAGCCGCGATGACGGCAGTGAGCACAGCATCCACCAACCCGGTTTCAATGAAATATCTTTGAAACAGCAGGAAGGTCTCTACGTCACTTTTCGGCTGCGCCTGCTGGACGACGAGCAACGCCCGGGCCGCCGCCAGCGTCGCCGCGTAAAATCGTCCAGCCTCCTGCGACTCACGCGCGTTGGCGAGATCCACTTCAATCAAGTCAAACACGCCCGCACTGCATTCGCCCTGACCACGACCGGCGAGCGAGAACAGCGTTTCGGCGTCCCAGTCGCAATAAAACTCCTTCCGGCTGGCGAGGGAAGGCACGTCCTGATAACGCGCCAGAATTTCCCCGGCAATTTTCTTGCCATCGTGGTCCACAAACTGATGAAAGTCCGCCGCGTCAGGAGATTTCTTCCACGCCGCCAGAAAATCACGGACGAACGGCGGCGCATTTTTCGCTGGCACCGCGCCGACGCTGGCGCCCAGGCGCGATTTGCCTTCTGCCAACCGGCCGCCAAGTTGCACGGCATAAAATGGAACGAGATTTCCTTCCACGCGCCGCGCGGCGCCAGAGAAGCCAATGTTGCCAATCGGATGACGGCCGCAGGAATTTGGGCAGCCACTGATGTGGATCGAAAACTCGCCAAGGCTGTCGAGGTCCAGTTCGCTCGCGCACAATTCACCTCGCACCGCCTTGGCGAGTCCGCGCGAGAGGCAGATGCCGAGGCGGCACGTTGAAGCCCCGGCACAGGCGACAAGATTCCGCAATACCGGCGCTTCGGGAACGGCCAAGCCAAGGGCGGCAAGCTGCTGATGAACCATCGGCAATTCTTCCGGCGTGATCCAGCGCAGCCCGGCGTTTTGCGATTGCGTCGTCCAGAGAATGTGGTCGCCATGCGCGGCCAGGATGTCGGCCAGCGCGGCGGTCTTGCTGGCGGAAATGTCGCCCAGCGCCAGCGGAATATGCACGAGGAAAAAACCCGGTTGTTTTTGCTGCGCCACGTTGTGCGCAACCCACTGCTTGAACTCGGCGGCGCCAATTTTGACTTCGCCATTCGCTGAGGCGGCGACGCGCGGCGGCAACGGGCGCAATTCCAGCGGCGCGGGATGGCTGGCGCGCACTGCGGCCAATTCCGTTTCATACAGTGCACGAAACGCAGGCAGCCCGATTTTCTCGACGAGAAAACGCAGTCGCGCAAGATGCTTGTTTTTGCGGTCCCCGTTTTTGTCGAACACGCGCTTGATGGCTTCAGCCACAAAAAAAGTTTCGGTCGCCGGAATAAACTCGTGCAGCAAACTGGACAGCCGGCTTTTGCCGCCCATGCCGCCGGCAACGTAAACCGCAAAACCTTCGGCGCCGTTATGCTTGCGCGCGATGAAGCCGAGATCGTGAACCGTCGCACCAGAACAATCCTTGTCGCACGCAGCGAAGGCGATTTTATATTTGCGCGGCAACTGGAGCGAAAGCGGATCGGCCAGCAGGCGTTCTGAAATGGCCACGGCATAAGGCGTCACGTCAAAAATCTCGTCCCGGCAGACGCCGGAATCCACGCAGGCTGTGATGTTGCGCACGGTGTTGCCGCCGCCGCCCTTGGTGGACAGACCCGTCTCGGCCAGTGAACGGAGTGCGGGAACAATTGAATCCAATGACACGCCGTGGATTTGAAATTCCTGACGCGTGGTAATGTGCAAGACCCCACTGCCAAATTTCGCCGAGACTTCACTCAGTCGCCGCAAATGTGCTGGCGTCACGCCACCGGCGGGAAAACGCACGCGGAGCATATAGGTGCCATTTGCGCGCTGTTCATAAACGCCTGCCGGTACCCGGAAGATGCGGAACTGAGCTTCGGTGATGGCGCCGGTTTTGAATCGCTCCACCACGTTCTGGAATTCATCCAACTCGGCTTGGATGCGGTCAGAAACCCGGAAGGTCCAGGTTTCACTTTGTTGGCAGGCTGGCGGTATGTCTGGCATATCTAATATTGAGAAATGACAATATAAATCGTTCATATTGCGGTTTATCTCTCTCCATTTATTGGCGATTCCCTTACCTTAATTGTCTTACACAAGCGAGCGCAACAAGCCACGGAACATCAGGATGGATGCGCCACTTGATGAACCGGCGGTGGGGGAACCACTCCGCGCGCTTCGGAGCAGACATGACCTCGCCCCCGTCGGCTTGCTAGATCGCAAAATCATTATATTCCGGTTTTGCCGCCTCGGAGGGCGGGTACAACATGCCGGCGGCGACCGTGGCATTGGTGCCTTGCTCCGCCAGAATGAAGGAGCCTGTAAGCCTGTTTTGGTTATAGCCGTCAAACACCAATGTGCCAGTATGGATTTTGATAACACCGACGTCGCTCAATGCCAGCGATGGCGGATTCGGCTCGGGCTCGTAGGTAATGATATTGATCCGGCTTTCTATTTGCGTGATGACAGCCTGCACGGTCTGCGTGGTGTGCTTCAGAAAATATTTTTTGCCCGGTTGCAGCGGCCTCTGATGCATCCAGCATACGCGGGCCTGCAAATCCGCACTGCGTCCCGGCAAGTTTTCCAGCCCAACAATCATGTCGCCCCGGTTCACCTCAAGGTCATGTTCCAGACAGAGCGTCACTGATTGCGGGCAGAAAGCCCCGGCAAGCGGGCCGTTATACGTCCAAATGTAAGCCACCGTCGTCTAGATTCCATGAGGCAGCAGGACCACTTGCCGTGCCTGGTGGACAATGCCGCTGGCCACTTGACCGCTCAAGCCAAAAGAATCCTGCCGCGACTTATCCGCGAGAGACTTTGGACGGTTGATCCATTGCACCGGGAACCGGAAGCTGGCCAGGCCCAGTCGCTCGCAATGTGAACGTTCTCCGACGGTCAGATTGGCTGTGGAGGCGCCAGTAACCATGTTGCGGGTGTATTGTATATGGCCAGGCGTGTCTGCAACGATGAATTTGCGCCTCGGCGTGGCGAAATAGCGATACGCCACGCCAATCGTGATACCTTGCTCGCACTCAGCACGGAGACCGTCCGTGAGATTGGCGAGATTGATCTGCCCACCGCGGGTGATATCGGCGGAGCGTTCAAGCGCCTCGACTTGGTCTTCCATGAGCGACTTGGAATCGTAGAGCAGTCGGCCGATGAGGGTGGACTTGCCGTCATCAACACTGCCACAGGTGTTGAAGCGCAGTATTTCAATATGACGTGATTGGGTTGCCATGAAACATCAAAAATATCCCGCCTTCTTCCGATCCTCCATCGCAGCCTCGCTGGCTTTATCGTCGGCGCGGGTGCCGCGCTCACTCATACGGGCGGCGCTGAATTCGGCAATGATATCGTCGATGCTGTCGGCGGGTGATTCAATCATGCCCGTGCTGATCATGTCGGCGATGGTCCGGACGCGAACAACCAGCTTCTTGACTGACTCTTTTGGTTTGGGCCGCGCGCCGGCGTACGGGTCAGGCTTGGTCGCGTCCGTATGCACCGGCGGCATGGGAATCCATTGGTCGCCGCGGCGGAAACATTCGCGCCCATGACTGAAATAGATCGTGGGCACACAGAGCCTCTCCTTTTTGATGTATTCCCACACGTCCATCTCCGTCCAGTTGGAGAGCGGGAACACGCGCATGTTTTCTCCGGGATTCACCATAGCGTTGTAAGGGTTCCAGATTTCCGGGCGCTGATTTTTCGGGTCCCATTGGCCGAACGAATCGCGGAAACTGAAAAAACGTTCCTTGGCACGGGCCTTTTCTTCGTCGCGCCGCGCACCGCCGATGCAGCAGTCAAACTGGAACTCTTCAATGGCGGCGAGCAGGCGGGCGTCTGGCGTTTGTTGCGGCCGATCTCGCCGGGCGCTGGGGCGGCCAAGCACCTGGTAACGGCGTCTTCCACAGTGCGAACGATGAGCCTCGCGCCCACGAAAACGACATGTAAGTCGCAGTCTAGTAATGCTGAGAAGCCCAAAAATGTGCAAGTCATGGTTGACTTTATTCAGCATCAACCCGAACCAATTATGAGCAAAGAAACTGCAACCAACCTGAGCTTGAGCGCCCCCGCCGCGCGCAACCTCGCCACCGCCACCGTCACCGTCCCGAATTCACGGAGATCACCTCGCGCTGGCTGCGCAAATTGCTGCCGTGGGTGAATGTGGATGGCGGCGTCTATCGCGTGAACCGAGTCGCTAAGGCCGCGAAGGGCCAGCCCGCGAATGAATTTGGCGAGGTGATGGTGGATTTGCTCACCGTGGAAGGCGGCGAACCCAAATTGCCGACGACGTTCGTGGATTACGATCCAGACCCGCGGGAATATCATTTGAGCACCATTCAGACCGTGCTGCACATGCACACACGGGTGACCGATCTTTACAGCAACCAGATTGACCAACTCCGCGAACAAATACGGCTCACGGTCGAAGCCGTGAAGGAAAGGGAAAGATGGGATCTCATCAACAATCCCGATTTTGGCTTGCTCCGGGAAGTGGACGCCTCGCAGACCATCAAGACCCGCAAAGGCTCGCCGACGCCAGATGATCTTGATGAGTTGCTTGGCCTCGTTTGGAAAAAGCCCGCCTTCTTTCTCGCCCATCCGAAAGCCATCATTGCCTTTGGTCGCGAAGCCACGCGCCGCGGAGTGCCGCCGCCGACGGTGCAATTGTTCGGAATGCCGTTCCTCACTTGGCGCGGAGTGCCGTTGATTCCGACCAATAAGCTCGAAGTGAAAAACAACGCTTCCAGCATTTTGCTTTTGCGTGTCGGTGAAGCTGAGCAAGGCGTGGTCGGTTTGCAGAAAACCGGCGTCACCGGCGAAGTGGAACCCGGCTTGTCCGTGCGCTATATGGGCACGAACGAAAATTCCATCGCGTCGCATCTCGTCTCGCGCTATTTCTCCGTCTCCATGCTCGCCACCGACGCCATCGCCCGCCTGGATAACGTCGTCGTGAACCACTACCATGAGTATAATTGGAAATGATGAGGCGGAGACTCCGGGGCTCGAATTGCCGCCGGACGACTCCGCGCGTTCCCGCTTGGCCACCAAATATTCGATCATGCAGAACTGATGATCATTAACCTTTCTTCAACACCTCTAACATCTCCCGATCCAGTTTGTGCCCATGAAAGTCCTCGTAAGCAACGTCCTGGCGGTTGCTATCCAGCACACCAAAAGCGTCTCGCAAATTCCAGAGCGCCCAGCCCCACCCGGCTTCTTTTCAGAGCTCCAGGCAATCACGCATCCAAGCCATAACAACCTGGTGGGGCGTGTACTGAAACGCGCAGGCATCCAGGGCGGCGGCGTCCTTCCATGAATCAAGGGGTTCCGCCGGAGGTTTGACGCAATAACCGGGTGCCCGGTAAAAGTTCGGATTCACATCCACACCATGGGAGCGTCCGAATTCGACCACCTGATCCACTTGGCGCAGTTCCTCCTCGCGCAGCGTGAGCCAGTTGTCGGGATTCGTCCCGCAGCGATAGGACATGGGCAGGCGGACGAAATTGATGCCCCACTGGGCCATCCAATCGAAATCCGACTCGCGAAACGGCGCATTGCCTTCTTTTCTGGCCCTAAATTTTACCAGGAAATTAAACCCGCGCCAGCGCGGCAGGCGCGCCCCAGTGGGATTTGGCAAAGCCTGCGTTTGCTCGGCGGCGGCACTTTCCAGTCTTGACCGAGCAGGCAGCCAGGGCAAGCGCGGAGTTTTTGACAAGCTCCCGGCGCGACAATCGTTGATGCATTCCTCCATTGCGACCGGAATTTTCAAGAAAATCAAGGGCAAACCGATGGCGATTCAAGATGACTTCCTGTTTTTGGATTGGGATTAGCGAACATCCAAATCGAACGGGAGGCGCGCATAGACTCAGCTCGCGGAGCTGAATTGGGTCAAAAAATCGAGCTGGTCGCTGACTTCGGTGGCCACGCGCTCGGTCAAGCCCTTCGCGGGCGAGCGGGGCGGAACGTTGGTGCAAGTTTTCCTTGATCGATTCCATGAAGCCTTACTGCGCGGTATTCGGCGACGGCGTACTTGCCGAGTTTCGCCCGCTGGGCGGCATCGGTTATAGCCGCGTTCAGTCCGCCGAGTTCATCCACTAGCCCGATTCTTTTCGTGGCGGTGTCGGACCAAACGCGGGCCTGACCGAGTTTATCCACGTGGTTGGTGGTCAGCTTGCGGCCGACGGAAACGCGTGCCAAAAAATCAGCGTAGAAACTGTCCACCAAGTCCTGCATCTGAACTATTTCCTCGTCGGACAACGGGAGGTAGAGGGTTCCAGAATCAGCAAATCGCCCGGTTTTCACGGTGTCAAAAGTGACGCCGTGATCGTTGGCGAGTTTCTGGAAATTCAGGTGCAGGCCAAAAACGCCGATGGAGCCGGTAATGGTGTCCGGCTCGGCAAAGATGCGGTCGGACGTGCGCTGGACATTTATTGCTGCGCGATGGCCGGTGCCGAGAGCAGCAGATTGGAAAAGGTGATGTCGTTGAAATTACCCACCGTTTCGGATCCAATTTGGGTCGCATCACTTTGGGAGAATAGCAATTACCGTTGACGATGAGGATGTTCTGACAGTCAATTTCCCGCCCCAAGGCATAGGTGCATTTGATGGCCATGGCGTCATCCGAGGCTTGGAGGTTGCAATTGGTTATCGAGGCATCCGAACTGTCAATCTCCAGCGTGGTACCATTGCCGGTGGCGCCGAAAAAATTCGACCCGCAGATCATAGGTTTTTCCGGCTTCCAAAGCCGTCTGCCCCCGCAAGGTCCTGGCCGCACCGCGTTCCCAACTGTTGATCAGAAGTTTCCCGTCCAGAAAAACGCGGAAACCGTCGTCGCCTCGGAAACCCAAGGTGTAATTTCCCGTCGCTGGCGCGAGCAGTTTGCCACTCCAGCGGGCGCTATATTTCTGGCCGGAAATTCCCGGCGCGGGCGAACCCGCATTCAGGATGTTGATCTCGTCGTCCACCCGGACCACCGCTGGTTTGCCTTCAAGATTTGGATTTGTAAAATATTCGGCTTGAAATCCCTGCACGTGGGAATCGCCCGGCGTAGTGATGACGGAACTGGTAAGCGGTTCGCCATCGGTTCTGGCGGAAGCATAAGGAACAGTGACCGCATCGCCGGCCTCGGCTCTGATTCCGTCCAAAATTTCAACCGATTTGTGCGGCACCACTCCTGGACTGCCGAGCGCGTCAAATTGCAGATGCTGCGCCGGTTCGCCGATGACGGCAATGGATTTCACTTTTTGCCGATCCAAACGGGGAATCGGCTGCGTGGTGAAACCGGTGCCACCTGGTCTCATGTTATCTATTTTTATGAAAACCATCCGCTGTCGGCACGTCCGCCCGCCTCTGCGGACATTGCTCGGAGTTTGCGCACTCATCGGTTATTCTGCGCTCGTGAATCCATGCTCTGCGGCAACGGCCGCCGCGCACCTTACTCCCGGCGTGCCTCTGCTTGTCCTGCCCGAAACGCCTTCTGCGGTGAGAATGGCGGTGGCTGATTTACAGCGCGACTTGGAATAGGTTCTCCGCCAACCTTCGCCAATTGTTGAGGACACGAACGCATTGCGCGGTCGTTCGGCCATCGTGATCCTCGTGGACGGCTCGACCATGCCCGCCTGGCATGAGTCAGCAGTCAGTGGTCGCGAAGCGCATGGGATTCATCTGCGCGAAATTGACGGCCAAAGTTGCGTCGTGCTCGAAGGGGCTGATCCCCGGGGAGCCATCTACGCCATTTATTCGTTTTCCGACGAGTTTCTCGGCGTGCCGCCGTTTTGGTATTGGGCGGACTGGGTTCCGACCCGGCGCGAGGCGATTGACATTCCTGCGGGCACGCACCGGATTTTTCCACCTGCCTATGTGCGCTGGCGCGCGTGGCTTAACAATGACGCTGACTTCCTTGAGCCCTGGCAAAAGCGATCACCGGAGAACGATCACGCGATGTTCGAGACCATCCTCCGCCTGAAGTACAATACGTTCGAGTTGGGCGGCGTAGCTGACCTGCGGCCGGGTGCCCCGCCGTATGCGGTGCTGTCCGAGGCCGCCAAAGCCAACGCCCGCGGGCTGGTCATCACGCACCACCATACGTCGCCGCTGGGCTCGAACCTGTCGAGCTGGGATGCGTTCTGGAAGCACGAGGGCAAGGCGGTCCCGCGGCTTTCCGTCAACAATATTGAGAATTTGAAGACCTTCTGGCGCTACCACGTCGAAGCGGCGCAGCGCGCCGGTTTCGAGACGGTTTGGACGCTCGTGTTCCGGGGTTCCCGCGACATCCCATTCTGGGAAACCTTCAAGGATGCTCCGGCCAAAGACGCGGATCGGGCACGGGTGATCAACCAGATGTTGCAGGCGCAGGCCGAGGTCGTGAAAGAAGTCACCGGCAACCCGGCACCGAATCTGCGGACGACCTTTTATAGTGAGAGCACAACGTTTTTAGCCGCCGGTCTCCTGCATCCGCCGCCCGAACCGACGCTCATCTGGAATTTTGTCGCCGCGCGACGTGACCACTTTCCAACCGAAGATTCGCGCAACCTCAAGTCGCCGCCCGATCGCCTGATTGGCTATTATCTCAATTTTCAATTCACTTCGACGGGCTCGCACCTCGCCCCTGCGGAGGGTCCTTGGAAAATGGCCGCCAACTACCGGATCGCCGATGCGACTGGAGCCCAACCGCTCGCATTCACCGTGGTGAATGCCGGCAATAATCGGGAGCATCTGTTGGAACTATCCCCCAACGCCGAGATGATGTGGCGGTTCAAGGAATTCGACGCCGATGCGTTCCTCTTGAGTTTTTGCACGCGGTATTATGGTGCCGATCACGCCGCGGACATCGCCCGGCTGTATCGAGACTATTGCCAGTCCTATTGGACGCAAAAGCCGGCCGACATCCCGGGATTTGACCGGCAGTACATCTTTCAGGATATGCGCTACGCGCGGGCGGTGGAAATGTTGCTCCATGAGATGGCGGACAATGTATACCGCCCCAATCCGCTCGATAGCAATCCACTCGACGATCCCAGCAAGGGCAGTGTCGGTTATTTTCGCGTCGAACTGCAGCCGGGAAATTCCAACCAAATCGCCGCGCTGCTCCGCGGCACCGCCGAATCGGGTCTTAAATTCGCCGCAGTCGTAGCCCGCGCAAACGCCCTTCTTCCATCGGCGGGGCAGGGCGGATATTCTTCGACGACAATCTGCTGGCTCGGGCAAAGATCATGGCGGCTCTCAACGCGCTTCTCCATGAGACTACGCTGGCCTATCAGACGCACGCCGCCCGTAACGGGCGGCGCATGCATATCCAAGCCGCCATTTCTGCCGCCGGTGCGGTCCGGGTGGCGCTCGACGAAACCAAGCATGGCCTGTTTGAAACATGGTATGATAGCGACCGTGTCTTTGGCCTGAAGGGCCTCCGCGCGGGCCTGAAAAAGGAATTAGACCGCACGCTGTAAACCAAGGAAATAGCTTTCCTGTCCCGCGCCGTGATGTTTCTCCGCCGCTATTGGATCGGCGGCAATACGGCGCGCCAGGTCCAAAGGCGGCCACCTCAGTTGCACCGGCAAACGATGAAGCCCGCGAGGTTTGAACTCTGCCAACTCTGTTGTTTGCATGTGAAATGCCACGCCCGTCGGTTTCCTTGGATGGTAAATTACGAGTCCTCACGTTGTGATCAATGTTTTTACAGGGGATTAAGATAAGTGACCCGCAGACGGAAAAATCGAGTCACGCAAAAATTACTGGCGGTATTCTCCGTCACTAGCACAACTTGCTCGGTGCCGTTGTCAGACAAAACACTCTGGCTGAATTGCGTCCCGTTGGAATCCCAAGCGGTAAGATTGGTCGAAACATCAACATTATAGAGCAAATCGGCAGCCAGTTCACGTCGAGCATAGCTAAATTCAAAAGTTCCCCCAATGATGCTTGGTTGAATTGTATTTGTGGCTGGCTGCCAGGGATTCAGCAGCAACGCATATTTTATCAAATTACTGATTCCGTCCTGCTCTGGATCCGCTGTTGGCCCGCCGATCGCGGGGTTGGCTAGTTGGGCCGGCGTAAAATACACCTTCTGCCAGGCGGCAAAATTCGTCAGACTGTAGAGAAAACTGGCGTGAAAAGTTTTCCCCTTCGCGCCGGCGGTGGCGGCGGTAATTTGCACCGCCGGCGACAACTCACCGACAGTCACGCCGGAGTCCAGGGAAGACACCTGCGTCACCGGTTGCACCAATGTCACCGAGATGCCGGCGGTGTTGGTTTGCGTGGGGTCGGCCACGGCCAACGCGATATTGGTCTCGGTCAACTGCACCATCACCGAGGACTTGCGATTGGCGGTGATGCCGCCGACCGTTTGGCTGCCATCCGTCCAAAAATTGGCGGCGGTGATGCCCAGCGGCCCCTGGCTCACCGCCTGCATGGTGTTGGTATTTAGTATCACCGACACTTGGGGAGCGGCGGCATAGGCCGCCGTCTTGGCGGAGCATTGGCCAGGGAGCAGCACATACGCATAGGTTCCGTTGACTGGATTGGTGCCGTGATCGAACCAGCACGATAAATAATTCCGGCCAATCACGTTGGTGGGCGAACCCACCTCGTAGGGGTCAATGCCATACCACGACCCCGTGCTGGTCGCCCGGGTGCAATTTAGCGTGGCCGGCTGCGGAAAATAATAACCGATGTCCGCGCCGGGCAGGTTCCCCGTCAAATGCGCCCAGGTCACGCCGGCCAACGACCCGGTCCAGCCCAAGTATTCCGGCTCCACTGTTCCATTCACCGTAAAGTCATTGGTTCCAACGCTGGTCAGCTTGCGGTCCTCCACAATGGTCTGGACGTCACAATTGCTGGTGCTGTTGATGCCGGCGCCGAGGCACACAATCTCATTGTCAAACATGAACCAGGACTTTCGGGCGGTGAGGCTGCTGTTCCAGGCGTTGAGCTGCATCCCGGCCGCGCCCCAGGCACCCAGCGTAACCCCGCCCGTCCAATCATTGGCGCTGAGGTAGCCGCCGCCGGAACCGGCGCTCCGGGGCTGCGTGTCCACGGTGGTGTCCGGCAGTTGATATGAGTTAACGGTGGGCCAGAAGCAATCGTCAAACTGGATCTGGTCGGTATTGTAAAGGTACGTCATCCCATAACCCGTGTACCAGCCCTCCAAGTCTTCGTCATTGCCGAATTCAAAAGTGGCGATGCGGTCGGAAAACATGCTCAGGCCAAAGGTGTAGCTGGGCCGCAGATGCACCACCCGGTCCATGCCGGCATAGGTGTAGTGGGCCGTCATTTCCGGGCGGATGGGGATGGCGGGATCCGCCAGAACGGCCTGCGCCAGCGGCACCGTGCCCAGATCCGTGCTTGCGACAAAGTTCGTGACCGTGTCCCCCAGCAGCCAGCATTTGGCCATGCTCCTGAAAGCGAGCGCGTCATTCGTGGGCGCAAACTGGGCGACGTGCAAGATGGCGGCGACCACCTCCCCGCCAATGAACTGGCTCGTCTCATCATACCGCGCAATCGCCCGGCCCCGCACCGTGTCCAGGGCCTCGCAGTCGTGGATGACCGGCTGGTAGCAATTATAAACCCACTGATAAACATTGGTTTGATTGGGGTCGGTCAACGCCCAGCGCGAGCCGTTCACCATTTCCATCAGGCGCGAAAAGTATTGGATCAACGACTCACCATAACTGTCGGTGTAGGCGTAATAGGTGTGAAACACAAAGGAACCGTCCGCGTAATATCCATCGCCGCCAGTGACATAGGGAAAGATTCTGCTCAGCGCCAGGACCGCGGCGTTCAATTTGGTGGGGTCCATGATGATGGCCCCCCGGACGCCGACCACCGTGGCCGTCCACAGCAAATTGGCCTCATCCCCCGTGGGCGTCGGCGTGAAATAATTGACGGCGTTCATGTAGTTGGTGATTTCCACACCGGTTAGATTGTTATAAAGCAGCACTGTGATGTTGTTGAGCGCCAGCGGCACGCCGATTTGCCAGTGCCACCAGTTTTCATATTGGTTGGTGTGGTGCTCGTTGTAGATGTTGGTGTACATCCAATCCAGCGCGCTGGTCATGCTCGCGGCGAGTTGGGCATTGGTGTGCACGCCGCTGCCCGCCGTGTCATAGGCCAGCGCCAGCGTCTGCAAGTTCAAGTAAGTGTTCCAGATGTCCCCGGAGTTGTTGGTGAGTCCCGATAGGTTGGACCATAGCCAAGGCCGTCCGGGCGACTCGTTCAGGGTGCTCCACAGCGATTGAGCGGCGACCCGTGAGGTTGGAAACATTGGCCTGGGCATTCGGATCCGCGAGATTCAGGTTGGTCCCGCCGGTGAGTGAAACCAGCCACTTTAATCGCACGGCATCAAACTCCCCCGCCGGAATGACGAATGGCGGCTGCACCGTGGACTGGTAAAGCTGTTGCACGTCGGCAAGGGACAATGCGCGTGTATAAATCCGGACATCGTCCAGCGCGCCGAACAGCGGCAGGGTATAGCCCGAGGTGGACGTGTTCTCACGCGAGCCCAGACTGATGTCGTGGGTGGTGTTCAGCAGCGTGGCGGGCGCGTTGTTGGAGCCAGCCAGTTGTCCATCAATGTACAGTTGCAGGCCGCCATTAGTGTTGATTCCGTTGTAAACGCCCACCAGTTGGTGCCAGGCGCCATCCACCGTCCCCACTGGCCCGATGAGAATGCTGGTGCCGGACGCGTTACGGACGTAGAAGCGATAGGTGCCGTAGACATCCATCGCGAATTTTTCCCCGCCATGGCCGTAGCCCTTGGCAATGATGCCCGCCCCGTCCGGTGCCACACCCGGCGTCGCCTTGACCCAAACGGCAATCGAAAATGCCGTGCCGGCGTTCGTGCTGAGATTGAGCCGGCCACTGCTGTCGCTAATATAGGCCCACTGGTTGGTGGCGGTCGCATTGAAATTCAACGCACCATTGGTCTCGCCAGTCACCCACTGGGCGCTGCCTGTGAAATTGGCAAGCACCGCGTTATTGCCATTCGTGGTCGAATCGTAGGCTATGAAGCCGTTGGTCTGATCCATGGTAAGCCAGGCGATCATTCCATTGGTGATGTCCGCCCGAGCCAGACCAACCCACCCTGCCAGGCTGGCCGCCAAAATCAAGGACCACGCCCGCCAAGTCCGGGCTACCAGCAGTGGGAAAACATGAATCGTCATAATGGAAACAGGCCGCGAGGCCGGGCTAACTCAAGGGTCGCTTGAGTTTTACCGGCCCTTCAATCGGCGGATCGCCCAGTTAGAGGTTGCTCAGCCGTTGGTTGCGCTTGAAATGGGTTTTGCGTTTCCGGTGAAATTCCGCCCGTCGTGGGTTGCAGCCAAACGGACTGCGAAAAATTTTGCACCCGCATCATGCCGATGTAATAATCGTGGAAACCGCCGTAAAAGAAGAGCGTGTCGTTAGCTGGTTCGTAATAAAATGCCGTGCCAAAGTTCGGCCCCTCATACCACACGTGCTCCCGCGAGACCGGCGCATCCGGCAGAATCCCCAGCTTCAGCACCTTCCACGGCTGCCGGCCGTCCACAATGGCCGAGACATTGCTGGGCTCCGGCGCTCCGGTGTAGCCGGCGTAAGTGCAGGAGCAGGAAGAAACGAGGATGTTGCCATCCGGCAAAACCATCGCCGAACCAATGGCATTTCCCTTCTCGCCCCAGAAGTTGGTCCCCGGCGGGATGATCGGGTCGGGATTGGCCAGCACCCAGTTGGTCAGCGTGTTGGACAAGAGAATGACGGAATGCGGTTTGGGCATCCGGTTCCAATCCTCGCAGAACGCGATAAACCGGTAATCAGCCCCCGCAAATGGCACCGGCGACATTTGATGATATTTCGCGGTATCGATGATTTCTTGAATCCGGCAATTGCCGAAAATGTTACCGACGTTCATACCGGTCTTCTTCCAGACCGTGAAATTATTCTCACCGTCGCTGCTCCACCAAGGCATGTTGGCCCCGCCTGGCGTGACATAGACGCGGCCGTCGCCGAACGGGTCCACCAGCGCGTTCATGTCCCCCGTGCATCTCAACACCTCGTCCTTCACGCGGGCCCAAGTGATGCCGTCCGTGGAGGAAATGATGCCGTGATAGTTATCCGCCCCGAATTTCCGCCACATCATGTAATATTTTCCATCCGTCCATTTCCAGATCGCCGGGTTGCATACGTCCGAGGCCAGCACCGGCGCCTTCTTCCACTGCCATTTGAAATTCCAATCATCCAGCGTCGGATCAAAGTCAACGTTGTCAAACCTGGCCTCACCGCCGGCGCAAACCAGCAGCGGACGCCGCGCGGCCGGCAGGTCAATCACCGTCCGAAAACTGCCGATCACGTGACCCTGGCTGTCGCGCAGAAACACGATCAGGCCGTCCGAATAGGGCGACCAGTCCACTTCCAGCCGGTATTTCACTCCAGGCACGATGGAGTATTTTGTTCCGGCGTTATTCGTCGTCCCCGAATACTGTTTGATTCTAGCCGGCACACCGTCGGCATATTTCCGCCAGACCTCCATCGAATTATCGGCTGCGTTCAGGGCCACGTAAATCCATTGATGCGCGTCCTTGGAGGAAAAACCGATTCCCGGCCACGCCGCCGGCGAATCAATAATAATGTCCGCCGAGAGCGCCGCCTCGGCCAGGGTCCGCCACTCGCCGCCGGTGTCGGTCTTATTGATATACACGCCCGGCGTCAGGGCAAAGTTGAAATTGGTTCCCAAACTTGCCGCCGAATATCCCCCCGCCAGGGCATTCCTGGTGAGGCTGATGCCGTTGGCCGTCCAGTTTTTGAGCTGCCCGTCTTCAAAGCCATCACTAAAGCCTTTTTCCGGGATGCCCCACGCATGCACCGCCTGTGGCTCATCGTCCGGCACATCCGCCCGACTGGCAAAGCCCAGCGGGATGCCAGGCGTGCCGGCCACCACGGATTTCAGAAAAACAAGTGAGCTCACATTCACCAGCGCGCCTTTCGCCTCGCCCTTAAACACCAGGCAGAAATCCCTGACGCCCGACTGCGAGTTATCCACCTTGCAGCTGGCATCCTGCCAATCCTGCCAGCCTCCCGTCGGATTAAATGGGCAGGTTCCCATTAATGGGCCACCCGCACCATCGAGCCTGATTTCGATGGAGCCGAGGTGAAGGCTGGCGACCCGCGCCTTGAACCCGGCCACCCCGCTGTCAAAATCGTAACTTTTGAAGATTAAATAGTCCCCATTGCGGATGGCGCAGACATTATGGCCGCCCTCGCTGCACTTTTCAGTCTTGAGCAGGCCGGATTTGGCGTCGAAAGTCTCGGCCTTAATGGAATTGAGGGGGTTATTGGCCGCCCGGGTTTTTTCACCGGAATCAAGCAGCAGTATCACCAGGCCCACGGCGGCCGCCCGGCCGATGGTTTGCGCAACTGGCACCCCCATTTTATTATTAAGTCTCATGCAATGGCGATGACGACCGGCAGTTCAATCAGCGTGAAGGCGGACAGGCCGCGTGGTTTTGAGCATGGAGTTTTAATATGCGCTGGAAAATTGTTTTGGCGGATTCGCCAGCGCCAGCCACGTGGCGCGAGGCGGAAAATGAGCCGGGCGGCAGCGGCGCGACCCGGCAAGTGTGCCGGGTCGCGCCCCGTCCCAAGAATTACGGGGAGATGATCATGAAGAATCCCTGGGGATTCGCGGGACTGTAAGGCAGGGTGACATCAAAATCCCCGCCGCCATCAAACGTTCCGTTGGTAACCACCGCCCATTGCGCGCGGGGGAGCACCAGGTTGGTGGCCGTCAGCACATGGTAACCGCCAGCCGCCACGCCATTGGTGCCGGACAGGGTCAGGATGCCCAGACTGGCGCTGAAACTGGACTGAGTAATGGTCACGCTTTGCGGCGGCGGCGGACCGGTCAGTACGGTGATGCTGCCGGAGGCGTTGCTGACGGTCGAACCAATCTGCAGCAACCAAGTGGCTGGGAAATTGGTCGGAAACGCTGCCGCCAAAGCCTCGTAGCTGTAAGTTCCCGGGCTGACCGGAACACCTCCGATCACCAGTGCGTGGAAGACATCGCTGGAATGGAGGAACATTTCCCCATTGAGGGTCAGGGTGGCGCTGGGGTCGTTGAGATTGTAGAGCGTTTCCAACGCGCTATTGGTCCCGATCGTGATGCTATTAGTGCCCAGGGAATTCATTCCGCCGCCTAGCAGAGCCCCACGTGTGACCAGCCACTGGCCGTTGAAGGTATTGCTGCTGCAAGTGACCACCAGATTGTTCGAGTTGAAACTTGAATTGAACGCGGAGTATTGAATCGTCCCGCCGCCGGTCAGCCAGGCATCAATCTGGATCGTGCGCAGGGAGCCGGCGCGGACGCCGCTGTCCGAATAGAAGGTGGCGTTGCTGACGATGTCTATTTCGCCAGTCAGGTCCAGCAGCCCCTGGCTTTGGCCGGCATTTGAGTTGCCAACGTTGTTGCCAGAATTGTCAAGCTGGCCACCCTCCATTTGCAGGTCCGGAAAGTAAATGAACGAGCTGGACGCCTGGCTGGCGCGCAGTTCGCTGGTCGTGCTTACGCCGGTGACAATCACGGTATCCCCGCTGTTGTTGACAAAATTCCCATCGCCTTGGAGGATCAATCTGTTTCCAGGGAACGACATGGTCCCACCCAGGTCAGGCGTGTTGAGAACCGTGCCCGCCGGCACAATGTTGGTGCTGCCGGGATACTGGCTGGCCAGCTGGGCTGCCCCGATGTCCAAGTCCCAATCGCTGGCCGTGTTCCAGTCATCACCCACCGGTTGCACATTCAACAGCGTGGCAGTAGTGGCGGGTTGGATTGCCAGGACCGTCAGGGTCGCCACTGAACAGGTGGACGAGCCAGACAAACTGCTCGCCACCAGATCCAAGTTAAAGGAACCGGCCGCACTCGTGACAATGGTCAGATTGGTGGCCGTTGCGCCCGAGACCACACCGAGGCCGCTCGTGTTTCCGTTGGTAAGGTTCACGCCATCGGACTGCCATATGTAAGAGATCGTTCCGGCCCCCAACGCGGGAGCAATGGTGAATTGAGCCGGCTGCTCCTGATACACGGTGAGCGTGGCCGGCGTGGGCGCCTGGGTGAAGACCGGCGCGGGAGTTTCCAGAACCGTCAGACTGCCCGAGCTGGTCGAAAAGGTGGACCCCACTTGCTTCGGCCAACTGGCGGGAAACGCCATGGCATTCATTCCGGTCAGCGTCGCCGCTGGATAGGTTCCTGGCGCCAGGAAGACGCCATTGACCGCCACGCTTTCGAAGGTGTCACTTTGATGCAGGAATAACCGTCCGTTCAGGAACAAAATTGCGTTAGGATCATTGACATTGTAGAGGGTTTCCAAGGCGCCATTGGTCCCGACCATGATGGAGTTGGTGCCCAGGGAATTGAGGCCGCTGCCCAGCAGTGCCCCTTGGGTCACATTCCACTCGCCGGAGAAGTTGTTGGTGGCGCCGGAGATGTTCAGATCGCTCGCAAAAGCCGTGTCCGGCGCGGTGAACTGTATCGTGCCTGCGCCCGACAACTGGGCGGCTATGTTGATGGGCCGGGGACTGGCGCTCGGACTGACTTTGACCAGTTGCAGTCCGTTGAAGTCCGCCTCGGTGTTGGGACCTGAGGTGGGGGCGCCGGTGTTTGCCGCGGAATTGGCGGTGTATGAAAGATAGATGGTTCCGCCCGCCCCAACCACGATGTTCTCGAACACCACATAATCGTTGCCTTGAACGAATTGATTGTAACCCGCCTCGGTATTATACGTGCTGTTGGTGACCGCTGGAGTCAAATCGCTGGAAACCCAGAAAATCGTCCCGCGGTTATGGTACGTCCCATAGCCGCCGTTGCATCCATATACATACAGGGCATAGGTTCCGGGCGGGACATTGTTCAGGGTGTCCGACTCCGTTCCGGCACTGGTGATGCCCTCATAGGCGGTTTCCAAGAAGGCGGGGGTTCCTTGAGCGCCATTGAACTCACCCTTCCCGTTGGCGTTGTACACAAACTGCTCGTAACTGGTGAAGGTAACCGGGGATGCCGTCACTCCGTCGGCATTGGTGGCCGGCGGCGTGGTGCCGTTGTTGACCACGGAATTCCAGTAATTGTGGCCAGGATCAGCATAGGCGCCCTGGCCCACATAATTCTGCGAGGGGCCGTTCGCGCTGCCGGTGGCAATGCCTGTCCCCGGCACGTCAAAGTTGATCGCCACGCCCGCCGGATCGCTGGCAACGAGCGAATTGGTGACCACATCGAGTCCGCCTGCCAGTGTGACCAAACCGTCGTTCCCGTTGTCCATCTGGCCGCCATTCAAGGTCAGATCCTGGAAAAAGAAGGTCGTGGCCGGAGCCGCGTGCGCGAGCAGCAATTCGGCGGACACGCCATTTGAATTAACACCATCAATCGTCAGTTCCTCGCCCGGAAACGACAGGCTCGTCGCGCTGCTGACAGTGCATAATTGCGCGCCGGGCAAAACCTCAAACGTGCTGCCCGGATACGTTACAGCCGTGGCATATGCGGAAAGGGAGTCGCTCCAGACCGAGGCGGTGTTCCAATCCTGCGCGGCGCCTTCCCAGACTGACACGGTGGCGGCTTGCGCGTTCCCCGTCGTTGGCAGCACGGTTAGCAGCGCCGGCGCGCTCGTCGCGGGTGTCCCATAGCCACTGACGATCACTTGGTAGTTGTTGGCGTCCGCGGCGCCGAGATTGGCCACCGTCAAGGTCGGCGTCCGGCTGCCGGAGATGATGGAGCCGCCGTTCGTCGTGCCGTCGGTGAGAATGGCGTATATCCCATTCCCTTGGCTGTCCGCCTGCCATTGATAAGTCAGTGCGCCCGATCCGCCCGCCAGGACGGAGAACTGCACCGTAAGGCCCGGATACTCGCTTTGCGCAATGGGCTGGACGGCAAGGTAGGGCGCATAGTTCACCTGTCCCGAGGCGGCATTGAAAAGATTGGTCAACTGGCTGAAGGAAAGCGCCTGGTTGAACACCGCCACATCGTCAATCGCCCCCGGAAAAACATTGGCCCCGGTGGTGTCGCCGGGATCATCGCCGATCATGGTCGCCGCCTGCGCCAGATTTTGCGGCACATGCGAATATACATGGGTGGCCCAGGCCAGGCCGTTCGCGTTCATGATGCTGAGCGTTGCGTTGGTGGCGGTCAGGGAAAGGGCTACAAACGACCACTGGCCGGCCGGCACCTCCAGTCCGGAGTTCCAATCGAAGGTTCCCGCATCAGCGTCATTCCAAGTATAGCCGAGCGTCGGCTGATTGTTCGCATCGAGTGTGGCGCCAAAACCGAAGCCTGCCACCGGGCTGGCATTGGTGTCATTGGCAGCGACGTTACGACTGAACACGATTTGCTGCAAGGGGCTTTCCGCCCCGGCGGTCGGATTGACCCAAGCCGTAAAGGTCACAACATTGGTGTTCAAACTCCACGGCGTGCTGAGGCTGACGCCTTCGATGGCGTTTCCGGTGGTGAATTGCACGGCGCTGTTGGTGGCGGCAAATCCGGGGAAGCCGGTCGCCGCCGTCGGGCCGGCGATGCCGTTGTAGCCGTTCTGCGCGTTGGTCCCATAAATGCCAGTATCCACACCCGCATAGTCGAAAGCCTGGGCCGTCCCTGAGGTGTTGTTGGTAATCTCATTGAATTGATAAAAGTAAAGCGGCTTGACAGCAATAACCGCAGCCTCATAAGGTTCGCCGCTCGGCGCCTGAATGGTCAGCGCAACCGGAATTGAGTTGGTGGCAACGCCGTTGGTGCCTGTCACAGTCACCCGATAATTCACTTGATCCGCCGTCCCCACCTTGGTGACTGTCAGAATACTGGTGGCCGAGCCGGAGACGACCGAACCGCTGGCGGTGGCGCCATCCAGCACGTTTACCCCGTTGGTCTGCCACTGATAGTTTAGCGCTCCGGACGGATTGGGCAGGGCCGCAACCGAAAAGTGCGCCGTGCCGCCCACGTAGAGCCTCTGCGCGGACGGTTCACTGACGACGACTGGCGGCGCGCCGACTGTCACATTCTGTAGTTGCACTCCATTGAAGTCCCCCTCCGTGTTGCCGGCGGTCCCGGTGGCATTGGGGTTGTGCGTATAGGCGATGCTGATGGTCGCGCCCGCCCCCACCACGACATTGGAGAAAACCACATAGTTGTTGCCTTGGACATACGAAGTCCACCCGGCCGAAGTGTTAACGGTGCTTAAATTGGTGGCAACGGTCAAATCACTAAATACCGTGAAGGTACAGCCGCGATCGCAACGGCCGGAAGCAACACCACCATTGATGCCGTAAAGATACACATTATAGTTGCCGGCCGGCACGTGATTGAGCGTGTTCGTCTTGATCGCCGAACTGCTGGCATAGGCGTAATAGTATTCCAGTGCTCCCGGAGTCCCGGCGGTGACGGTGCCGGTGTCTCCATTGTAATCACCGGACTGCGCCTCGGTGAAGGTGATCGGACTGGCGGTGACGCCGTCGGACAAGGTTCCAGCGGCCGTGGTGCCGTTGGCGACTATCGGAATCCAATGATTGTCACCGGGCTGGCTGATGGCGCCCTGACCGGAAAAATTCACCCCGCCTTCGCCGCCCGGCACGTCAAAGTTGATCACTTGGGCTACCAGCGCCTGGGTGCAAAAAAGCAGGGCGGCCATTGAACCTGCCATGCAGCAAATTGATTCTTTCATTGAAAATTCCCGCGCCCGTCCTCCTTTTCGTATCATGGATTGACCTGCGGTTGGGGGAATTGACGACTCAAGCGAAGGCCGCTTGCACAGGCACGGTTTTGTTTCTTTCATGGACTTGATTCGGTTGTGGTGGTTGTTATTTCTCGAGTTTGGCTGGTGATTTTCAGGCCAAAATTAAAACGTGCGCTGGCGTCAGTCCCAGACTCAATTCTGGCAGAAACCATTCAAAGCGCGATGGTTTGCTTGCGCACATTGGATTCCTCAAAGCTACATCGGAGCGAACTCCCGCGGTATCACCCAAATAGGTGATTTTATCTCGCTGGCAAAATGGACCACCGGAACGCGCGACGGTATTCAAGTCTGGTTGTCCGGGCCTTCACCGCGTTTTCAAACGCGCTCCGGTTTTTCTCGTGGTTTCGCCATTACTTTGCTCTATAGTGTGGGCTGTGATCCCGCGCAAGGCATTCAAAAATCCGGGAGCCGCGACTGCGCGGTGGCCGGAGGATCTCCCACTGTTTTTTGAACCCGGGCCGGGCTGGCTTCAATCGTGGACCCATTCGCTCTGCTGCTGGGTCGCGCTGGGTTTCGTCATTTTTCACGGCACCGCCACTGGAGCTCGGGGAGCGACTTCTGGAGTCATCATCACCAACGCGCTGCAATTGCGCCAACTGGCCGGCGGCGAGGAATGGTCAATTCGCCCCGTCCGGCTGGCTGGCGTAGCGGTGTGGGTCGGCAATGAGCGAGACCAGTTCATTCTACAGGACGAGTCCGGCATGATGACCGTAAACCTGGACCTGCATGGCCGCCCGTTGCTCCATGCGGGACAGCGCATGAGACTGCAGACCCATTGTTTGGTGGGACATGGGCAGGCCACCTGTGGCGCATTGGTGGACAATGATGGCATTCACGCCGTCCGCGAGCAATCCAACCGGATTTTTCTCCCCCGGGGCTGGCATCCCCTCCGCGTGGAGTGGTTTAACCACGAGAAACTGGCGGCGCTGGAAGTGGAGTGGCAGGGGCCGGGAATACCGCGCCAGCCGATTTCCAACAACGCCCTGATGCGGCTCCAGCCAGCTTCGGAGGGGGATGGCAGCCCCTTGGCACTGGGTTTGAATTACCGTTGTTACGAGGGCAAATGGTACCACCTGCCCGATTTTTCGCGTATGTCGCCAAAGAAACAGGGAATGACTGCCAATTTTGATCTCGGCGTCTGTAGTCGGCAGGAAGAGGTGGGATTGGTTTTTGAGGGCGGCATCCAGGTTCCCCAAGATGGTTTATACACCTTCTGGACAAAATCCGACGACGGGAGCAAGCTCTTCATTGACGATCCCGCCATTCAGTTGGAGGTGCTCGGGGCGGCGGAACCGCCGTCCAGCCAGTTGATGCAGGTTGTTCCCGGCCAGCCGGTTTCCGCTGAACACGATTTTCAATGGGCGGAAGTGGAAGGAACTGTTTCGTTTATCAATCGCCAGCCTGACGCCGCGCGTTTGGAATTAAGCTCCTCAAGGGGCCGGCTGCAAGTGGAAGTTTACGACCCCCCCGTAGATTGTTTGCAGAACCTGGTGGGCAGCCGGATTCGGGTCAACGGCATCCTGCGCTCCGCCTGGTCCGTCACCCAGCCCAATAATGTTTTCCTCCTGCTACCCAGCCTCCGGCAAATATCAATCATCGAGATGCCCCCGGACCGCCGGACCGATTGTCCGACTGCCCAAATTTCCTCGCTGGCAGAGCCTTGCTTCACGAACCAAACGCTATTTCTGGCGCACATCCGGGGCACCTTGGGCTCTAATTCCACCCGTTTCCCTATCGGGATCACCGATCGGACTGGCCGGATGGCGATCAGGACCAAGCAGGCCCTCCCGTCAATGGGTGCGGAGGTGGAGGCGCTAGGTTGGCCGACTCGATCCGGTGACGATTTAGTCATGACCGGAGTCTTCATCCGGGAGCTGTCGCCGGAAACGAATGGCGTTCCTGCCGTTCTGCCCCTGATCACCCAGGCATTGCAGGCCAAGAACTTCGTCCGGGCGGAAGCCGAGCGCGGCTATCCCGTAAAAATCCGGGGCGTGATCACCGCCCGCATTTTCAGGGGTTTTGCCATTCAGGATCCAACTTGGTCCATTTTTTTCAGATTGAATAATGGTGCCGCCCCCCGTACCCCGAAAGTTGGCGAATGCTGGGAAATCACTGGCAAGACGACGATGGATTTTGCCCCCACCATCCAAGTGGACAAGGCGGTTTACCTATCCGCCGGAATTCTGCCCGACCCGATCCGGCCGTCTTGGGATGAATTAATCAATGGCAGTTTGGACACCCAGTTTATCGAACTCCAAGGGGTCGCCGCCGGCGTGGGAACGAACACGCTGGGACTGCTTACCCGCGGCGGCAAAATCAAACTGCAACTGTACGATTTGGAACCGCAAACGCTGGCCGGCTTGGAAAACGCGGTCATTTGTCTCCGTGGAGTCCTCAGCCCAATGCAGGATACCCCGGTGCAATTCGTACCGGCCAACTTGCGCCTATTTAATACCTCGATCACCGTGGACGAACCTGCGCCGGCCAACCCGTTTGCGATCCCTATGAAACGGGTTTCAGATTTGTTGTTTTTCGACCCGCATGCCAATGCCTTGCAGCGAATCCAAATCGCCGGCCAAGTGGTCCACATCCGTCGCGGGGAGTATTTTCTCATGGACGGCGACTATGGTTTGCGGTTCCAAACCAAGTCTCGGCAGGAATTGCGAATTGGCGAACTGGTGAAAATCGTTGGTTTTCCCGACCTGAGTGGATCCTCACCAGCCCTGCGTGAGTGCCTCGTGCAACGCACCGGCCGGGCGGCAATGCCCCAATCCCGGCAGTTGCCTGGCGACTCCCTGTTCGCCGGCAAATTTGATGCCACGCTCGTTCGTGTTCAAGGCACCTTGGTGAACTCCAGTGTTGATTCCCTGGAGCAGGTTTTGGAATTGCAGGCGGGGAATCGGGGCTTCATGGCGCGACTCGAAAAAAAGAACGGCTGGTTGAGCAACCTCAAGCCCGGGAGCCGGCTGGATCTTACCGGGGTATATGCTGGGCAGGGCGGTGACTTGGCCTCGAGCCGAGGCGTGGAGGCCTTTGAACTGCTCCTGAACTCACCGACCGATGTCCGGGTGCTGGCGCGACCCTCCTGGTGGACGGTTCAGCATGCCTTGACCGTGCTTGGCGGAATGGTCTTGGTGATTATCGGCGCCTCAGTTTGGATTGTGATATTGCGCCGTCAGGTAGAGGAGCGCACCCGGCGGCTGGCGATTGAAATTCAGCGGCGGGAACAGGTTGAGCACCAGCGCACGCTGGAGGCGGAACGCTCCCGGATCGCCCAGGATTTGCATGACGATCTGGGGGCTACCCTCACCCAAATCCGCTTTCTGAGCGCCGTTGAAATCGCCGATCCAGTGGTCTCCACCGCAACGCGCGACCGGCTCAAACAAGTATCCGACAAGTCACTGCAAATGGTGACGTCGCTGGATGAGATCGTCTGGGCGGTGAATCCGGCGAACGATTCGGTCCGCAGTCTGGCAGCCTATCTGCGGCACATGGCGGCAGAATTCTTCCGCGCCACCGCGATAAACTGCCGGTTCGACGTGGACAAATCGCTGCCCGTGGTGCCCTTGCCCTCGGAAGCGCGTCATAACCTCTATCTCACCACGCGCGAGGCTTTGAACAACTGTGCTAAACATTCCCAGGCAACCGAGGTGTGGCTGCGGATTCATTGGCGGGAACAAACCCTTCACATCGTCATCGAAGACAATGGCCTTGGTTTCGCCAGCCCTCTGGCGGTGGCCGGCGGAAATGGCCTGACGAACATGCGGCGGCGCATGGCAAAAATCGGCGGCAGTTTTGACTGTGACACCCGTCCCGGTTTCGGCACAATCTATCAAATTTGTCTGCCCATTGATTGAACCATCCCATGTTGACCAGCGTTGCCATTGTTGAAGACAATCGTGATTTTCGCACCACTCTGGCGAATTATGTGAACCAAGCGCCGGGATACCGTTGTGTCTGCGCCTCGGCCACGGCCGAGGATGCGCTGAAGTTGATTCCCCAACTCCAGCCGGACGTCGTGCTCATGGATATTCATTTGCCGAACATGTCGGGAGTGGCCTGCACACGCCGGCTGAAAGAACTTTGTCCCACAGTGCGAATTCTGATCCTGACGGTCTATGAAGATAATGAGCGGATTTTCGGCGCGCTCAAGGCGGGCGCCAGCGGTTACCTGCTCAAACGCGCCGAACCGGACGAAATTATCCATGCCCTTCACGATGTCAGGCTGGGAGGGGCGCCCATGAGCAGCCAGATCGCCAGCCGGGTGGTTGAGTCCTTCTACGAGAATCCCAAAACCCTGCCCAAGGAACAGAAGCTTTCGCGGCGCGAGGAGGAAATCCTTGAAGAGCTTTCCAAAGGCTATTCGACCAAGGAAATCGCCAGCCGTTTCTCCATCAGCGCCAACACGGTTCATACTCATCTCCAGCACATTTACGAAAAACTCCATGTCCGCTCCCGCACTGAAGCCGTGCTGAAATTTCTGGGTTGATCTGGCTTAAACGCAACCGCCTGAGCAAGAGAAAGCAACTGTCTTGTGATATTTGCGCAGCTTGCGTTTATGTCTGGCTATGCCTCTTGTCAGTGCGGTCCAGGCAAGCGAGGCTGAGAATCTTCCCGATCCAATTTTATCGCTGACTTCCAAAAGGTTGTTTTCGGCAGTAATGGCAGAATCCAATCTTTCCACATTGGAGGAATCGTGCGCGCCGTTGTTCGGCAACCGAAATTGATCGCCTTGCAGGACCGCTCAGCCGCAGTTTTGATCGAGTTGCCAGCACTGTATGTTGCGATACACGCAGGGGATCGCATAAGCGTCGAAGGTGAAAACTGCTCGCTTAGGCAAAGCCGCTTTTACACTCAACTCGGCACCATGCCGGTGGTGGACAACGATGGCCGCCATGAGCCCCGGCTGAGATCAGGGAAAGTTCTTCTGGAAGCCGGTCGGCAACCAATTCATCTGGAATGGTTCAACGGTCTTGCAGGATTCATCCTGGAAGTCGAATGGCAGGGACCTGGCGTCCGGCGACAACGAATTCCCGGCACCGTGCTTTGGCGCCAGCCCATTGGCGGGTCGAACCGGACTGAGTTTGAACACGGTCTTGATTTCGCCGCGTATAATGGAAACGATTTCTATTCCTTGTCGGATTTGCAGATGAATACCAATCCGGTTGCAAAGGGCGTCGCGACCAATTTTGATTTATCCTATCGTGCCCGGGCCGAGAATACCGCGCTTGCTTTCAACGGATTCATAGAAGTCTCCCTGCCCGGCATCTACACGTTTTATGTGAAATCGGATGATGGCGCCATCCTCCGCATCGGGGAACCACAGATATCGTGCAAAGTTCTTGCCCCGTCAGACCAAACTGTATCATCTGAAAATCCAGATCGGTTGGCAGATGCAGTCTGGAGGGCGAAGTGGTTTTTGCCAGCAAAGATCAGCACAATCTGGAAATTGGTCTTGCGAGCAAGACGGGGCGGGTGCCAGTTACGGTTGTGGACGGCTTGGATTTATTTTCGACCAACCTAGTGCACCGCCAAATTCGCGTGACGGGTATCCTTGAGTTCTTGCGCAATCCAGAAGAGAAAAAGTTGACCCGCATCATCGTTCCGAGTTCAAAGCAGATTGATATTATTGGCCCCCAAAATAAAGGCGACCAAAAGCTTTCCACCAATGATTTGCTGACCACGGCTGCAAGAGTGCGCCAACTGAAACCGAACGAGGTTGCGCTGGGCATTCCGGTTAGAATCCAGGGTGTCGTCATCGGTGCCTGGCCGAATGACAATTTCAATAACTATAAATTGGTGTTGTGCGATTCGACCGGCGGCATTTCCGTCCATTTTGGCGTCCCGCAAGCATGGGCTGATCAGCCGCAAATCGGAGAACTGTTGGACATTGAAGGCGTCACCATTCCAGGACAATTTGTGCCGGCCATTCATGCCGGCAAGATAACGCGGTTGGGAAATGCGCCGATGCCGGAACCGATTCGGCCGACCTGGGATGAATTAATGAATGGCAGTCTGGATTGCAATTACGTTGAAATCCAAGGGGTGCTTGCTGCCGTCTCCACGAACGGGATGACGTTGCTGACGCGGGACGGGAAAGTCACGTTGGATCAGACTGACGCGCATCCGCTGCCACAGATGCCAGCCTCAGGCAGGTCGTTGGTGGGCAGCGAGGTGAGGCTCCGCGGCGGCTTCAGCAGCGAATGGGACTCAGCCGCCCGACAGGTCATTAAGGGGCGATTTTACTTGATTAACACACTAATGAGAGTGGAGAATCCGGGTCCGCTGGACCCTTTTTCCAATCCCAAGATCACCATCGGGGATTTGCTTTGGTTTAATGCCCATGCCAATGCGCTCCAAAGGGTGAAAGTTGCGGGACAGATCATTTTTGCACGGCCAGGAGAGTATTTCGTGCTGGACCACAATGTCGGATTCCGAATTCTGACGGCCGATCCGGGTGTACGCTGGTCGCCGACGGAATTTTGTCGGCCAGCATTTTTGGGCGCGAGGGTACTGGGTATCGACGGTCGGCAAGAACGAGGCTGCCGTGCGTCAGTATATCCAAGACCAGAAAAAAGAAGGCAAACCCCTCGAACAACTGGAACTGGTGGCGCTTTGAGCGCCGCCGGTTTTTAACCGCTTTGAGCGGTTCACGCTATCTCAAGCCTCCAGCTTTGCCGGAGGTCGCTGACAGAGCTGATCTTGAAACTGGCGCGGGAAAACCGCTCCTTGGGGTATACACGGATCCAGGGTGCATTGACCAATCTCCGCCATGAAGTGTGCAGGGGAACCATTGCCAAGGTGTTGCGGGCGGCGGGAATCGAACCGGCACCAGAGCGACGACAAGGAACGACGTGGAAGTGGAAGGAGTTCCTGAAAACGCATTGGGACGTGTTGGCGGCCACAGACTTTTCACGGTGGAGTTGTGGACGGGCAGGGGACTGGTGCGTTATCACGTGCTCTTCGTCCTCAAACTGGCGACGCGCGAGCTGCACATTGCCGGGCTGGTGCCTGAACCCGATGAAGCGTGGATGAAGCAAGTCGCGCGGAATCTGACTGATCCAATCGAGGGTTTTTTGCGTGGCACGCGTTTGCTCCTTTACGACCGTGCCGGTTTGTTTATTGAGCAATTCCGTCAACTGTTAGCGTGTGCTCAGGTGGAGGGATTGCGCCTGCCGGCTCGGCCGCCGAACTTGAATGCCTTCGCTGAGAGATTTGGGGATGTTCGACTCCCGGTATTTGTCGCGATTGGCTCACGAGACGCCGGATTCACCCGCACCTGGTTTCGACACACAATTTACGACAAGTTAAAATCCCAAGGCACCTGCCTCATCATTTTTAAAGACGCTGAGCACTTTACCTTCGGCGATCCCTTGCAACCGCGCGACCGTGTTAAGACCGAGAAATTTCACCCACTTATCCTGGCGGCAACGACGGCCTTCTGGAACGCGCGCTTGCGGAACGATCCGGCTGCCAAAGCCTGGCTGGACGAAGGAGGCATCTCGACCTTGCTGAATGGAATGGGGAAATTCAAGCTCAAGTCGGGAGAAGAATGGTCCAAGCATCATAATGGACCCATTTCAAAGTTGTTGTTTTAAGACGCTGCGGCATCAGGCTTGAATGGTGAAACATGTTCCTTGGCGCGATGGCAATCGGCCGGTGACGATCGCCATGAGTGGGAACTTAACGATGAATCATGAATCGTTTATGGTTGAGCCCTCGCCCTGGGCCATCGGCCCGAGGTTGGCCCGGAAATGGTTTCATCACTGCGATTGCAGGCGGTAAAAACAGCTGCCGTTGGCCAGCGGCACCGAACAATTGACCAATGCGTTGCTGCTCGTAAAAGTTCCAATGACCGGCGACCAGGAAACTGGCGGAGTCAGGTTCGTCGTGGAGTACAACGCCAGCGCCGCCGCCCACTGGGGCCAGCTCAAGGCGACCAAGCCGGCTTCGTGGGAAGTGATGCTAAGGCCGGGCGGGACATAGCTGGCGGTAAAGACAGCATTGGTTGGCGGAACAAAAATGTCGTGCATTGCCGCGCCCCCATCGGACCAGAGAACAAACGAATAATTGGTGGCCAGGTCATTTTGCGATGAAGGCGCTGAAATCTGGTGGCTCATGCCTGCCACCGCGGCGGGCGAGGTCGGAGAATTGATTAATTGGCCATCCAACGAAATAGCCAGATTAGTCGGCACGGTGTTAAAAGTCATCTGGCTGATTTGCGGCATCACATTTGCCGAAACCATTTGCTGATAGCCGTTGGTGTCTGTGGTGTTGAGATTAATTCGATAGAATATATTGGTGATGGTCGCAGCGTTGTCCGGAACCACAAAGGCCCCGTTGGTGATTCCGGCCTGCGGGCCAAACGCCGCGAAGGCGATGCCGTTGGAATAAAACTCCCCCGACCAGAAATACGCGCTGGCAGCCAGCGGAGCACCGGTGTAATCAGTCGCCGTCCCGAAAAAATTAATGGGCGCACCGCCGGTGAAAAGCGATGTGCCCGCCGGCTGGACGATAACCGGGAGTGGTGCCACCAACTGCGCCAGCGGCACGGCGGCGGAATTCAGCCGCAGGGCACTTAAACGGCCGTTGAAATATGGATCGGTGGAATATTCGCTTCGACCTAGATATATATTAGTGGGAGCCAGGTCCGAAGGGACCAGGTTGACGCTGTTGTTCACCGCCACCGCGGTGCCGTTCAAGTAGAGGATTCCCTCCTTGCCATCCAGGACGACTGCAAAGGGGACCCATTGATTAGCCGGAAGGGCAATGGGGGACTCGATGACTTGGTTATAGACGGCAAGATCAGGAGTGATGGCGCACTGCGGGAAGCCGGTGCTGTCGGCTGGGGTAAGATAGAAAAAGCAGTTTTGGTTTTGGCCAAAATCGAAAATCCGTTGCCAGGAATTGCCGCCACCCCACTTTACCCAACCGGAAACTGTTTGCGCAGCGCCTGCACCTGGGGGCAGGCTGACGTATTCCGAGGCCAGAGGCAAAAGGCTGAGCACGTTTCCACGGGCTGGATCATTTACAATTGAGGCGCCGTTTTTAAGCGTGCCGTTGAAATTTCCACTGGCATCCTGGGCCCCGCTGGTAAAGGGATAAAACGAAGCCCAACCGGCGGATGGAGTGGCTGGAACAGGATAAATATCCACGCTGTTGGTGGCGGCGCGACCGAGGCTGTCCACTGCGGAAAGCTGGACTTGATAGAAACCGTTTGTGGCCTGCTGGCCGTTTGCCGGAATGACGAATGATCCACCGGTCAGTCCGCTGGCTGGACCGTAAGCCACATTCGTGACTCCCCCGTTGACGTAGTTTACAGTCCAGGTCAGGCCGCTGGCCGGAATGGACGCATCATAATAGTCGTGAGCGCTCCCCGCCAAGGTGATCGCGGCCGATGTCTGGTAGGTCGCGCCTTGCGAGGGCTGCGAGATGGTGATTTGCGGAGCGACGATCTGATTGGAAGACAGCGGCACCGAGAAAATCCGCACTGAACTCAATGCACCATTGAAATAGGGATCACCAGGCCACTGGCTCTTGCCCAAATAATAATTGATGGCTCCCAGGTCCGTGGGCAACAGGTTGGCGAACAGATTGGTGCCCACTGGAACCCCGTTGGTATAAAGCACCACCTGGGTGCCGTTTAGAACCACGGCCACGTGGGTCCAGACGTTGGTCGGCAATGGCGCCGGCGCATCCACAATCTGCTCCCCGGGGCGGCTGTCGATGCTGATGTTAAAACGCAGTTTGCCCGTGTCGCCGTTGAACGGACTGAGGATGGAGTAGCGGTTGGTGTCGCTGCCGAAATCGTAGATTCGCTGCCAAGCCGGGCCGCCGTTCCATTTTACCCAACCCATAAAGGTTTTCATTCCTCCCAGTCCGGCCGGCAGATTCACGAATTGACTGTTGCCACTCAAAAGGAGCACGCTGCCGCGCTGCGGATCGTTCACGAAAGAGGCGCCGCCATGCAACGTGCCGCTAAAGTTGCCGTTGGCGTCGGCGGCGCTGGACGTCAGTGGATAATAGGCGGTCCAGCTGGCAGGTGGATTGGCGCCAGTCAAAGTTGTAGCGACCGACCCGACATTGCCGGAATTGTCCATCGACGTAAGGGTGACAATGTAGTTGCCGCCGCCAGTGGCATTGGCCGGAACAGTGAAGGTGCCATTGACGAGGCCGCTCAGCGGTCCGAACACAATGTTGGTCTGCCCATATTGGGCGTAGCTGATTTGCCAAGTGAGTGCGGCGGCGCCCAGCGGACGGTTCATAAAATCGACGGCGGAGCCGACAAAACTGATTGCGGCGCCCGGTTGGTAGTTCGCACCATTGACCGGCTGGGCGATGACAGGCAGGGGCGCAACGATTTCCTCCGGCGACAAGGCATGGCCATAAGCACGAAAGCAGGCATATCGGCCATTGAAATAGGGGTCGGCGGTGAATTTGCTGCGGCCCAGATGATTGGTCTGCGGCGCGACATACAACGGCAGGAGGCTCATGTTGGAGTTGGTCACCACCGCCGCGCCGTTGACGTACAAAACACCCTGGGTGCCGTCCAACGTGAGCGCGACCTGGGTCCAGACGTTGGTGGGCAGCGGTTGGTTCCATTGAATGGTCTGAAGATTGCCCCCCGGATTGATGTCGCAGCGCAGAACGTTGTCGGAAGACGCCGGCGTTAGCATCACCGTTCGCGTGGTATCGAAGCCGAAGTCGAAAATGCGCTGCCAGGCGTTGCCGCCATTCCATTTGACGACCGCCGCGTATGTCTTTCCATAGCCGACCCCGGGCGGAAGCCAGACGTATTGGTTGGTGCCATTCAGATTGAGCACGTGGCCATATGTCGGATCGGCGATAACGGAAGCGCCCGCCTGCTGCAGTCCGTAATACTGGCCGTTGTCGTCGCGCGCATCGGCCTGGAAATTGTAAATTGCGGACCAGTCGTTGTTGACCGTCGGCCAGTCCCCCGCTGTCCATGACAATGGCAGCAGCGCGAAATCCGGAGAACCATAGGCGCCATACCCGGGTGCATAGGAATTCGCATCGTAGTAATGATGCGTCAGGGAAAGCATGCCGCCTTCGTCGAGAATGCCAACATGGCCGGGGCCGGTGTACTTGCCGTTGCCCTCCATGAACAGGGTTCCGCCTCCGCTCGCCATATTCACCCCGTTTTGATCCAGGTATGGCCCGGTGATGCTGGTGCTGCGCCCCACGCGAATGTTGTAGGTGCTGTTGACCCCGGAACAACAGGAGCCCCAGTTCACGAAAAGATAGTAGTAACCGCCGCGCCGCCACAGATAGGAAGCCTCTATGGAACTGTTGTAGGCCAGTTGGAAAGTTGACGAGCCGGGCGAGAGGCGCAACCCCGTGGTCGCATTCAACTGGACCAGATAAATCCCGTTCCAATAGGAGCCAAAGGCCATCCACAAATTGCCCGCATTGTCCCAGCAAAAACTTGGATCAATAGTGTTGTAGGCCGAGCCATTGGTGGACGTGATTACCGGGCCCTGGTCAGTCCAATGGTAGCCTGGACTGACCGGATCAAGCGTGGGGTTGGTAACCAGCCCAATGGCCGAAACCTGGCTGCCAAAGGTGGAAACCGCGTAGTAAAGATGGTACTGGCCGTTGAAAAAGAGCACATCCGGCGCCCAGAAAATTCCCGCAAATCCAGGGACCGCATTTGTCGTCCACGCCGGTGGGCTGGGAAACACCGGCGGGCCTGGAGCCCAAAATACCTTGTCGGCCGAGGATTTGGTCAAAATGCCCTGCCCGGTCCAGAATTGATAATACCGACCGTTGCAAAGGATGAGCGTCGAGGGATCATGGGCGCTCAGATAGCCGCGCAGCGGCGGAAGCGCCGGAGTCGTTTGCGCGCAGGCCGCTGTGAGGGCGCCCAGGAAGATGACAATTTTGCTGAAAAGCCGGAGGGATAAACAAAAGTGCATGATGCGCGATCGCAAAATCGACCGCTGACAATATAAGCCGGACAGGGACAAAGTCAAAACATAAACCCCGGATCACCCCCAGATGGCAGGACGATATTTGTCATCTGCTGAAATTTGCGCCAATCAACATGGCCGTCGAGAAACATGATGTTTCCTCCCGCCGGCACGGTGTTGTTGCCAAAATGGGCGCTTCGGATGGTCGTGCCGCCCGCAGCGGCGATATTGATATAAATGCGTCCACCCAGGCCGTTCAAAAACAAAGTCGCATCAGTGATAACTTCTGTGTCCGAAACCCCGGCATCGGGCCGCGGAGTCGTGGTTTTGGTAACCGTGCTGAAATAAGGCAACGGCGCCGCGGCTTTGGAGTTCGGAAATAGCCAGAAATAGCCGGTGACGATGTAGGGATAGGGTGGCGAAGAGCTGGTGGTGAACGCCTGCCACGCATCGGGTGTCGCGCTGTTGTAAAGGTAATACTCGTTCGGACAATAAAATATATCCTGCCGCGATACGTTTTGTTGGAGGTTGCTGATGACATAGGCCGACATGTCCCAAACCCATACCCCCAAATTCTTGCAGTCCGGTAGGCGGTCTTGATTCTCATTGCAATACATCAAAGTTGCCAGACTGAGTTGATGCTCATTGCTTTTGCAGTTGGCAATTTTCGCCTTTTCCTTGGCTTTGGCCAGGGCCGGCAGCAGCATCGCCGCGAGAATGGCGATGATGGCAATGACTACCAGCAATTCTATCAAGGTGAACGCGAATGCCTTGGACCTTGGTATCGGCATCGAAAGGGCAAATGGTTTCTGCGTAAAGCGTGGGGGTTTTCCGCTTCCCGCCGGCCAGGCGGCTGGCCGACGGGACGCAGAAGTCTGGCTATCTCAACAGGCGGTAGAACCGGGTGCCTGCGCCAGCGGGCAGTGTGATCTGCCAATTGGTTCCTGACAACGCCGGAGCATTGGTCAGGGTGGTCCAGCCGGAGGTCAAGTTCGTCGCCGTTTGAACCGCAAATCCAGCGTCCGCCACGGGCCACGACAGCACATTGTTCGCCTGGAAACGGGCGGCGGTTAATCGAGCGATGGTGGAAAGCAACTGATTGGGACCGAGGATATCAGACGCCTGGATTTCTTCTGGTGAAAGCCGGCCTTGATAAACGCGGAACTCATCCACGGACCCAGCGATGCCAGGATCCCCATAAGGTGAGTAACCGATACTGGAATAATTGGTTCCCGCCGAGCTGGCGGGGGCCACGGCGCCGCCGATGCTGGCCATCATCACGGCGTTGGTATAGACTTGCAGCCAGCCATCGCCATACTCGCAGGTAATGTGGACCGACTCATTTCCCAGGGCACCCGGAGTATAAACGTTGTTTCCCCACGGGAAACCAGCGCTGTAATAGTTTCCGGTGGGCGGATCGGGATTCCAACCGGGCGCAAAATACAATTCATTCTGCGTGTTGCCAGAGGAGCCGTCGTTGAATTCCCAAAGACGCGCCCAGTTGTTGGGGCTGTTCAAGTTCGCCCAAGCGTCGATGGTCACGGCATTATAGCCGGTCAGAAGGCCGGCAGGGAGCGCCAAATAGTCACCGGTATTTCCCGTCAATTGCAGCTGGCCGCCGGAAATCGTGGCGGCGCCTTGGAGGGTGCCGTTGGCGCCACCCACGGAGTCGCTCGCATCGTTGGCAAAGTCGTAACGATGTGTGAGGACTGCCTCGTTGCGAACCTGGACGACGCCGCTGTTGGTGAAACCGGCGTAGGTTGCCGTCAAGGTCACGGTGCCGGGACGATGCGTCGCCAACATGTTTTGCGCGTTGACGGCAATGATGGTTGGATCACTGGAAGTGATCGTCAGCGGCTGCAATCCGCCGTAGTAAGTGCCCGCCGTGACCGTGGGCAGCATATTGAAGTTGGTCAAGTTTGCATAATTTGCAAAAATGACCGGCGGCACCAGCGAGGCAAATGCCGGATAGTTCGTCGGGGCCACCACGATGGACTTCAGCGTCCCGGGATCCAGACTGTTCGAATTGGGGCCATTTTGCTGGTTCAAGGCGACTTGCGGCGGCGTCAAGACGCCGTTGTAAATCCGGAATTCGTCAATGGAGGCCGACAGATACGGGTCGGCATTGTAGAACGAGTGTCCTAGAAAGGCGTAGTTGGTGGGAGTGTCGGACAGGGGATTGTTGGCGCCCCCTTGCGTCACTTCGAGCACGCCGTCGCGATAAATGGAAATGGTGCCGGTAGCCGGATCGACGACGGCGGTGACATGGGCCGTCATGTTGTTCCAGCCGTGGGCCCAGCTCACCGTGGCCCCCCCGCTCTGGTTTTCCGTAATACCCCAGTGGTGGTAGCCACCCGCGTCGGCGCAAGGCACACACCCGATCTGACCAACGCCCCCGCCATTGTTGGTGTTGCCGAAGCCAAACAAGTAAGCCCAGGTCGAAGGATTATTGAACGTCACCCAGGCTTCAAACGTGGCCGAGGTGTTGGTGGCGATGTTGATCTGGCCGGCCGGAAGGGACAGGTAACACCCGCTGGATCCGTCGAGAACCAATTGTCCGCCTGAAACGCTCGCGCTCCCCATCAGGGTGCCATTGGCGCCGCCGATGGAGTCACTGGCATCGCTGGCAAAGCTATAACGATGGCTGAGCACCGTCGGCGGCGCGATCACCTGGAGCGAATTCGTCGCGCTCAAGCCGCCATAGCTGGCAACCACCCGCACAATGCCGGAACTGAGGGCCTTGACGAGGCCATTGGTGGTGATGCTCGCCACAGCGGGGCTAAGCGAGCTAAAGGTGGCGCCGCCGTAGGTCACCAAGTTAAGACCGCTGACGCCGCTGGAGAAATTGCCGGTAAGCACCTGCTGGACGGTTTGGTTGACCAACAAGGGATTGACGGGCGAGCTAAAGCTGATCGAGGTGATGGTGCCCGGGTTCGTGACGAACAGATCCGGCCCGCTGGCGTCGTTTAACGCAAGCTGCTGCGGGGTAATGTCACCGGAGTAAATTCGGAATTCATTAAAGGAGCCATCCAAGACGGGATCAGCATCAAATAGAGACCGGCCCAGCAGCCCGTAGACATCATTGATCCCGCTTAATGGGGGAACCCCTCCATGCAGCGTAGAAACCAAGGTGGTGCCGTTGTAATAGTACATGTTGTTGTTGGGCGGGTCCACCACCACGGTTACATGGACGTTGGTGGTTCCGTTCAATCCGCCCGGATTGTTTGCATAGGCGCTGCCAGCGGGGGTTTGAATATTCAAATTCTGCCAGTTGCCGCCAGCGTAATGACAATAATCCAAGCCAGTGTTTTCGCCGTAGGTAGCGGTTTGGTCGCCAAAGGCAAAGGCCCGTGTCCAGTAAGCATTGCCACTGCCGAAAGACGCCCAGAACTCGATGGTGACGGTCGTGTTGGTGCTCACCAGGCCGGACGGCAACACCGCATAACCGCCAGTCCCGTCCAGTTGAAGTTGCGTTCCATCAAGCGATGCGAGGTCGGATTGCCAGCCGTTCCATTGTTCAAAGTGCCGTCGGCGCCACCCACGGAATCAGCGAAAGTTGTGCTGCCTGCTGCGTCGTTAAAACTGTAACGATGAGCTAAAACCTGCGCTGAGCTGGATAGGCCGCCAAAGCCAAGGACCGCCGTGGTGAATGTGATTAGGATTTTTGTTTTCTTTTGCATAAGGTTCTTTGTCTTTTTCGCTCCGCACGACAACCAACTGAATCCGGCTCCAATCGCCGCGATAATGCGTCATGGGGTCAAGTCGGAGTTTCTTGCATGATACTACTAAGCTCCCCCCTTGTCAATGTGGCCAAAAAAGGCCACACCGGCCGGCCGCTCCCAAGCCTCGAGACGCCTTCCTCGCCGGCCTCAATTTTTGATGCGCTTTTCTTAAGGGCGTGGCCTAAGCGCTTGCAATTCTTGAAGATACTTTAACGCGGTCGCGTTCTTGGAGTCGCGTTTCAGCCCCGCCGCAAATGCTTCACCCGCCTCCGCTAATTTATGCTGATGGTAGAGTGCAATCCCAAGATTAATGTGCGCTTCCGCCAGATCGGGCCAAATGCGCACCGCTTCCCGAAACTCCTTTTCAGCCTCTGCCGGCTTTCCCGCCAACCCCCATTCCAAACCGCTCAAGTAATGCGCTTCCCCGGAATCAGGTTCCAGCTGGCCGGCCTCCGCAAAACATTGCGCCGCATCAACATGGCGATTCAACGACGCCAATACGTGACCGGCCTCCCTACGGAGCCGGGCGTCCGAGGGACTCAGCGTGATGGCCTCTTCGAAATTGGTCGCGGCGGCCTGCAACCAATTGCGGCTCTGGCAAAATCGAGCGAGCGTGGTCAGTTCATCCCCCCGGTGAACCGGGTTCGCCACTGCCTTTTCGTAACACGCCAGAGCTTCATTCGTCCGTCCCATTTCCTCATAAGTTTGGCCAATCCCAAGCCACGCCAACCCAAAACGCGGTTTGATGGCGAGCGTTTTTTTGAATTCTCGGATTGCCTCCTGACGTCGGTTTTGTTTACGCAGGCAAATGGCATAGTTCTGGCGCGCCCAGACATCCTGGGAATCCAGCCCGATGGATTGTTGGAACGCATCCGCCGCGCCGGCAAAGTCCTGCTGTTGCGCGAGGGCGTGTCCCAGCAGAGACCACGCCGCGGCACTGCTCGGCAAAGTTTCAATCGTCTGTTTCGCCGTCGCGACTGCGCCCGCCGGGTCTCCGCCCACCAGCTTAAGTTCCGCCAGTTCCTCAAGCAACTGCGGGTTGTCCGGGTGCTTCGCGATGGCCGCCTCGCAGACCGCCTCAGCCTCGGATATCGCGCGCTCTGAACTTGCCGGCGGCAGACTTCGTAACCGGCTGGCGAACCGCTGCATTTCCGCTGCGTGATTGATTTGCCAGGTAAAGGGCGGGTCGGTTCGGCGTCCCAGTATTTCAGACACCGCCTGTTGCTCCGCGCGGTCGGTGAAAGCCAGACGCTGGGCGCACTCCGTGATTTCCGGCCAGGCCAAATTCGTCGGCGCCCCTGTGGGTGGCAGCAGTGTTTCCACCTGCTCCGCGATGGTTCGGGCCAAAACGAAATTGCCGGCGAACGTCAAATGCACATGCTCGTAAAATAGATCGGCGCCAGGCAGCCCCTTCGGGCTGGCGTTCGCAAACGCCTCCTCCGCGTCCGCCAGGCGAACGCCATTGCCCTCGCGAATCGCGGCCGCGCGGATCAGCTCATTCAATTGCGAATCACATCGAAACCTTAGAGCGTCGAGATCCCGGGCTGCGGCAAGTTGACCCAGGGCTGCGGCCGGGTCGCCCAATGCCTGGGCGCATTGGCCAAGTCGGAAACGAAGCTCGGCAAACGACTCGTCGATCTTGGCTGCGAGCTTGAAGTCATTTTGCGCTTCAAAAAACTGACCGTCCCGTTGCGCTGCCACTCCCCGATTGAAATTCGTCTGCCACTCCCCAAGTTGTGCGAAGGACAAGTCCGGGCGGTGCAACGAGGCGAATGGCGCGCAGTCGCTTAGATTGACCGCCACGGTGCTGATGACGACCCCGGCGCCATGGTCGCGGCCCGCCCGAATGATGTCCGCCAAATTGCCCGCGAAATTATGGTACACCGTGGTCATGCGGGGACTGTCCTTGCGAAGCCGGGTGTCCAAAAACATCTTCATGCCGCCCCACTCGCTTTTGGAGGGCGGAGCCGGATGCAGTGCGCCGAGAAGCAAGCCGCCCAATTGTCCAATGCGGGTGGTTTTCAGCTCAAGGCTCGCGCGGATGACTGCCAGTGGCGCAGCCGGCAGGCCGAATATGCTGCCGGCGCCGAACGGTCCCACAACCTCGTTATTGCCCATGTAAATGACCCAGATGTCGCCGCCGGCACCCGCGCAGTCCCGGGCAATGGGAACAATTGCATAGGAATTGATGCCGGTCATTGCAGCGTTGATGACTTCAAATTTTACTCCGGGGTGACGCGCCTCCAGCATGGCCTGCAACATCCGGGGGAGGCCAAAACCGGGCTGCGGGTCACCAAACGCGGCGGATTCACCAAATACAAAAATCCGGACCGTGCCCGCCGGTTTTACGCGCGGGAAGGAAATCGATTCAGGCAGCCGGGCCATGCGTGGACCGAAAAAACGCCAGCCAAATTTGTTGTTTTGGACAAAGGTTTTTTTACCGTGATTTTCCGACGGCAACAAGAACGCCGTAGGATATCCAAATCCGGCCAGCCGCAAGACCATTTCCAGCGCGACCACCAACCCTATCGGCACCCCAATAAGTGCCGCGAGGCGGAAGCCGTAGATTTTTTTGGGGTGCAGCTTTTTACCGCCGGACTGCGAGACGTCGCCGCGGCGGAGGTTTTTGGTCAGCTTTTTGATTTTGTCCTTCATCTGGACATGGACTCGAATAGCGCAAGATACCGTTAGCGAACGGGAAATCGAGTTCTAAGAGAGCGTCTTGGAGCGCCGTGGAAAGGTGCAGCACTTCCATAGTGTCCAAATACTGTTTCCCTGCAAGGGGAAGCAAGTCGTGCAAGTCAGATTTCGACCCATTCAAAACTTGGATCACGGCCTCCTGTCCTGAAGAAATGTTCAGCAATGCTGATAACTTCCTCAGGAGATATGTTCTGACGATTTGTTTGCATCATTTGCCAACGAATACTGCTGTTGTCCCATCAGGCAAGACAACTGTTAATTGGCCGCCGGATGGTAGCATTGATGGCTTAAACCCCGATGTGGTCTCGCGCAGGGTGGCGGCGTGGCTGGCCCAGGCCGGGTTGAAGCGCCGGGGCTGTTGCCACATCCTGCGGCACACCTGCGCGACCCACATGCTGGAAAACGGCGCTGACATCCGGTTCATCCAGCAGTTGCTTGGCCATGAAAAACTCGACACCCACATGAAAGTGGTTGCTCATCAAACAATAGGCATGCACCCGCCAATCTGTTTTTTGACAGGCTTCCGCCAGCGTTTTGAGGAAATCCTGCCGGTCCACCTCATCATGGTAAATATTCTCACGCCGATCCCCACGACTCATCACATGATGAATCGCTCCCGGATAATCAATTCGTAATTGACGGGGCATCCTGCCTCCATTCCCCCACTTTTCCCCAGATTTGTAAAGCCAAAAAACACACCAAACTATGGCCTGACCCCTACCACGTTCCCGGTCAAAGCGCAGGCTCACACGCTGGCCGGTCAGCCGGCAATACAAGGCGTGAGCCTGCTGGATGCGCTCCCTCATCATGAGTTGTGGCGAGTCAGGCCGGCTAACCCGGGCACCTGCTCCATCGCCTGCTGCAGGGTTGCCGCCGCATAAGAGCATGACCCCCCGCAGCGCCGCCGTCTGGTCCAAGAGGTTACAACGCGCTGTTGGGAAGGGATGGCCACCCACTGAAGATCGGATAAAGGTCCAAAGGGCACGGCGGTAGCGCCCCAACTCCGGGCGTAGCGATCCAGTTCATTCATGGCTGAGCCTCCCCGCCAGGAAGCTGGCTGTTGAGCTGCGGGTTGGCTTTGCGGGCGATCCCGAAGTCCTGCCCCTTGTAGCGAACCAGAATCGGGTGCTTGATCCAGGGTTCCAGTTCCAACTGCACTTTGAGTCCGCGCAGCGCCAGGTTGACCTCATAGACTTCGGGCAGGTTGCGCCCGCGCAGCACCGTGCGAGCAGCCGGGCGCAGTTCCCGCACCCAGAGTTGTTTGGGCCGATCATGCGCCTGGTAGAAATCCTGGCGGTTGCGCCGGTAGCCCTGCGTCTGGCCCAGAAAGGTCCAGCCGCTGGCCTTGTAGCAGGTGCCCAGAAACTGGCTATCCACGAAACTCTCCACCACCACAATCGGATGCCCGTAGCTTTGGCCCCAATCCCGGCGGAGCCCTCCCAGGCACAGTTTCATCAACCGGCTGGCCAGATTGGGCGCATGCCAGCCCTGCAAAATCAGAAACCGGCTGTTGTTGGCTACCAGACACAACCGGCGCTTCTTTTGCGGGCCAGTCCACCCGATCCATTCCTCGCGGAACTTTAACCGGTAGGCGCCCGCGCTCCAGGTCAGCAACGCCACCCACTTGCCTTGATACTCCGCCACATACCGCAACCGTTGGCCTGCCACTTGGGCGTTGCCCCAGTAATGCTGCTGGCCCATTAACTCATCGTAGCGTTCCAGCTCCTCGGACCTGAGGAGCCGGACTTGCACGCCCTCCAAAAGGGCTTGCTCGTTGCTGGTGATGACCGGTCCTGTTTTCAGTTTCACGCCGGCAAAGCTAAAAGCAGTGCCGGCGTTTGTCCGGCACTATTTCATTTCCTTCGGCTTTGCCGTGGATTTCTGGGCTCGTGAATCAGCCATAGTCTTCGGGTCTTCGGCCAAATCTCAGGAGTTCGGCAACTCTTGCCGCGTGGACTATTACTCGTGGACATTTTCAGGCGACTCCGCCTGTCCATGCGCTGCGGGCCAAACCTTGGCTTGCCAACAGCAAAACCGCGCGCGGACAAACAGCGCCGCTTGGCTCAACCGCGTGCGGTGTGCAAGACGGCCAAGGCCTTGAGCAAATCCACGGCCCGCGCTAGCGCCGGATCGCGAATGACTGGCTGCGGCGGTTCGGCACGCGGAGTGGAAACATCGCCTGCGTCGTCACCGTCTTTGACGCGTTTGCGAACCAAGTCAGCCTCGCTGGTATGATCCACAAAGGCCAGCAGATTGGTGGCGGAGATGGAGCCGAATGGGCTGGCGGCGGTCTTGAAGAAGGGATTGTCCTGAAATTCCTTTTCGTCCTCCGCGCTGACGGTCACGACGATGTCCGGGGAAAGTTCTGTTGTCAAAAGCTCGGTAGTTAAGTTGGTGCTGCCGATGAGGACCGCCGAGGCCTCCGTGCGCAATTGTGTGGCCAACGCGGCAGCCGCGCCATGCGTTTGATTATTGACCAAAATCACGAGCGGCGACCTACGGTGGATGAAATAATCGGCCGCGTTGGTGGCGGCGCCATCGGCGAAACGCAGGTCAAGCACGGTGCCAGCGAGGTGGCTGGGGATGGTGGCGGCGCGAATTTGTTCTTTGACGTTGTCCGGCATGCAGTTGGCGCGAAGGCAGAGCACGGCGTCGTCCAAAACGGAAACTTTCAGCAGTGAATCAGCGGCCCCAGTGCTGAGGGCCGGCAGCGCGAAGGCCAGAAACAAAATCACATATTTCTTCATCTGCTCCCATATTGCGCTACTTCCGGCGGAAAGTAAAGCGGGAGAACATCCATGGGAGAACACCCGAATCCTTAGCGAACGCGCGGGCAGCCAAGAAGTTAGGTGCCGACCCTCGGGACGCAAATAGGATTGGTTGCCAGGACGATGATTTTGCGGCCGGCGGTTGTGTTTGCGGCAATTTTTGGG
>Ga0302320_10001068_pt1 | contig 65846 bp, 66 predicted proteins | sample Bog_T0_3_FD_202130 | JGI IMG/M metagenome (GOLD analysis project Ga0302320, IMG submission 202130) | Peat permafrost microbial communities from Stordalen Mire near Abisko, Sweden - Bog_T0_3 | ecosystem: Environmental > Terrestrial > Soil > Wetlands > Peat | place: Sweden: Abisko, Stordalen Mire...
TATGGCCGAAGCACAATGCCAACAGCTGGCCCGCAGCCGCAAGCTTATAAAGAGATGGATCTTATGCGAGTTATTAAAGTTGTAGACGGGTAGCGTGAGGGCAATCTCGCGGGGTAGCCTGGTGGGGTCACGTTTTCATGGAAAAACTATTTCTTAGCTACTAAGTCCTAATACCTGTTGGGCGCTGCTATTCCCGAAATCGGTAGCCAAACCACGTTTCCGTGAACAGATAAACAGGGTGCGCGGGATCGTCTTCCAGCTTCTTCCTCAACTGGTAGATGAACGTCCGCAGATACTCCATGGCTCCCGCATACTCCGGTCCCCACACCGCATTCAACAGGCGATTGTGCGCGATCGGCTTTCCCGCATTGGTCATCAGATAATGCAGCAAGTCGAACTCTTTCGGCGTAAGGTGAATGGGCGTGCCGGCTTTAGACACGGTACGCCGCACCGGATCCAGTTCAATCTCGCCGATGCGCACGGATGCGTCCGTCGATTCGTATACGGTGTGCGAACGGCGCACCGCAGCCCGCACACGCGCCGTCAACTCTCCCATGTGGAACGGCTTGGTGACGTAATCGTCGGCGCCCGCGTCAAGCGCTTCAACCTTATCGTCCTGGCTGTCCCGTATGGTGAGCATCAGGATCGCCAGACCCGGCGCCAGCCGGTGGATTTCGCGGCAGGCCTGTACACCGCCCATGCCCGGCATATTCACGTCGAGGAGCACCGCGTCGTAGTGCGCCTGGCCGATAAGACTGAGCGCCTGCTCCCCGGTTCCAGCCTCGGTGACGCCGAATCCGAGGTTATCGAGAGTTACGCGCAGCGCGCGCCGAATGGCGGGTTCGTCATCCACCACGAGTATATTAGGCGGAGCTTCAGACATGTGTATCTTCCTTGTACAGGGGCAGAGTAAAAAAGAACGTTGTTCCAGCCGCTTCGCTGCTTACCACCCAGGCCCGCCCGCGATGCGCCTCCGCAACCTTCCTTGTAATGGAAAGACCGAGCCCGGTGCCGGCGGCACGGTATTCCGTTCCGGGACTTCGGTAGAACCGTTCGAAAATGCGCTCGCGATCTTCCGGTTGAATGGATGGCCCCACATTATGCACCGAGAATACCGCTTCGGCCGCCCCCGTGGTAACTGAGACGGATATGGGCGTGCCCTGCACCGAATACTTGATCGCATTATCGATGAGCTGGCTGAGCGCCGTTGCCACCAGATCGGGATTGGCGGAAACTACAAGGCGCTGAGAAGCGCCAGGGACGGAAACCTTCACCATCCGGCCGTCGAGTTGGGTCTCGAAGCTCTTCAACACATGCTCGACGACCTCGGCCGGATCGCATTCCCCGGTGGTCGCGGACGCGGCCGTGCCCTCCAGCCGCGCCGTCTGCAGCAGGCGCGTGGCCAGTTCCGTCAGGCGCACCGTCTCCTCATCGATCAGGCTCACCAGTTCGGTCTCCTGCGGATTGAGGGCGCCGGCTTCGAGCAAACCGGAGCTCACCGTGCGTATCACCGTCAGCGGAGTTTTGAAGGCGTGGGCCAGCGCATCGAGCACCGCGGCGCGCAGTTGTTCGCTCTGCCGCGCCGCTTCCGCGCGCGCCTCCTTTTCGAGCGAACGCGACCGCTCAAGAGCCACGGCGGCAATCGATGCCACCGCGTCGGCAACCAGAGGATTCAGATGTTTGGCGCGCATCGCGATAGCGCCTGTACCCTTCCGGCCCAGCCGCATGACACGCGATAACGCGCCCAGCACCGGATCGTTCTGATTGCGGTCCTCCACCCAGGTGCTTCGAACCAGCACCTCGAGCTCCGGACTCTGCTCTCCGGCGCAATAGACTTGCCCCGTGGAGAAATCGAAAAGCGCTACCGAATCCACATCGATCGCCCGCTGCACGAAGGCTGCAATCTGCTTGCCGGCCGGCTCGTGCGAGTCCAGCAGAAGGATGCTGCGCGCCAGCTCATACAGCCGCTGGATGTTGTTGCGCTCCTGACTGGCCACGCGCGCATGATGTTGCGCCTGTGCCGAAAGCCGGCTCACCACCAGTCCCGCGAACTCGAAGGCTATCAGGGCCGTCCAGTCCCCGGCCCGGTTTACGCGCAGACTGAAGAGCGGGGAAGTGAAAAAATAGTCCAGACACAAAACCGCGCCTACCGAGAATGTGGTGGCTTGCCAAAAGCCCCAGCGCAGCGCCGCCAGAACGATGATCAGGAAGTAGAGAAACGCCGTCGCGGACAGGGTGGCATGCAGCCCGAACGCCAGCAGCGTGATAACGACGAAAGCGGCGAACGCGGCGAAGAATTCCAGCACCATCCGTTCCCGGCTGGGACTCGATTCAACGCTGAAATATTCTTTTTCGGGGTTAAGCGTTTCGGCCGCGGCGTGGGCTACGACCGCGAAGTCGACCGCCTCGGGAGTGTGTGTCTGTGTACTCATCCCTCTTTACAGAGTAATCAATATGACGTGAGAAAAGCATAAGATTCGGAGGCTCAAGTTCTGGCCTTGGGATGGGCACCATCGTAAACCCGCATCAGGTCCGACAGTGACACCTGGGTGTATTTCTGCGTGGTGGAGAGGCGGGCATGACCGAGCAATTCCTGAATGGATCGCAGATCGGCGCCATCGCTCAGCAGGTGTGTGGCAAAGGCATGGCGCAGAGTATGCGGATGGATCGAAGAATCTCCCACCACATATGTGGCGTAGAACTTCACGATATTGCGCGCGCCGCGGTCGCTGAGGCGCGTGCCCCGATGGTTCAAAAAAAGAACTTTCCCATCTACCGCCGCGCCGCGGTTTGCCAGATACGAATCCAAAGCGGCGGCGGCTTTCTCTCCATAGGGGACCTGGCGTTCCTTGCGGCCTTTACCGCGCACGCGCAGCCAGCGCTCGGCGCGGTCGATATCCTCCAGATTCAGCCCCACTGCCTCACTCACACGCAGCCCACATCCATACAACAATTCAAGGAGCAGGCGGTCGCGCCGGGGATCGGGCCGCTCCAGCGCTTCCGGCAACCGGCCATCGACCAACGCATTGGTAACCTCCGCATTCGGAACCTGCGGCAGGGTCTTCGGCATCTTAGGCAGGCGCAGCAGACGCGCCGGGTCCGTTTCAATCCGATGATGGCGCGAAAAAAATCGGAAGAAGGCCCGCGCCGACGCCAGCTTACGCCTGATGGTGGCCGGCTTCTGCTCCCGGTCGTAGAGGTGCGCCAGCCACTCGCGCAGGGCCAGCAGATCGAAATCCTTGAGCGCCGGGGGGGACGAACCGGGTGGCGAAAAATAGGCCGTGAACTCGCGCAGATCCGCCCCATAGCTGCGCAGCGTTTGGGGGGATTCGTTGCGGCGCTCCAGTTCCCCCATGAACTCGTTTATCGCCTCCGTTAATTCACACATGCACGCCTGCATACTCGAGGAGTTTTTCCAGCGCCACGCGGCAAATCTCCGTCTGGCGTTGCTGGCGATCGCGAATCGGCTCGGGCAGGGCGGGGAAGAGATCGAAAGCGATATTCGCCGGCTGATATCTGCGCGGATCGGCGTGCGAAATGTAGTGGCACAGCGATCCGATAGCGGTCTCTCGGGGAAATGCCCGCACCGTCTCGCCACGCAGACGATCAGCCGCGAGGATACCCGCCACCAGCCCGGTGGCGATCGATTCCACATATCCTTCGACGCCCGAAATCTGCCCCGCAAAGAAGATATCGGGATGCGTGCGAAGCTGCAGCGCGGCAGTCAACAGCGCTGGCGCGTTGATGTAAGTGTTGCGATGGATCTGGCCATAGCGCAGGAACTCGGCGTTTTCGAGGCCCGGAATCATCCGCAGAATGCGTTTCTGTTCGCCGAATTTCAGGTGATTCTGGAAGCCCACCAGATTAAAGCTGTCGGCGCGCAGATTCTCCTGGCGAAGCTGCACCGCGGCATAAGGACGGCGGCCGGTTCGCGGGTCCGTCAATCCCATCGGCTTCATGGGACCGAAGCGCAGCGTCTCGCGCCCGCGCCGGGCGATTTCCTCGATAGGCAGGCACGCTTCGAAATAAGGCACGTCGTTCGGCACGTGCGAATCGACCGCCTGCGCCGCCATCAGCGCGTCGACGAAGCGCTCGTACTCGGCCTTGGTGAAAGGGCAGTTAAGATAGTCGCCCGTGCCGTCGAGCGATTTATCGTAGCGCGACGCCGGGAAAACAATGCCGTGATCGATGGTGTGGGCATCGACAATCGGGCTGATGCTGTCGTAGAAAAAGAGGCGGTCCGATCCAGTGAACTGCGACAGATTGGCGGCGAGCGCGTTACTGGTGAGCGGCCCGGTGCCAATAATCGTCGGCCGCGACGGGTCGATTGCCGCCATTTCCTCCCGGCGGATTTCAATGCGCGGGTTTCGTTCGATGGCGTCCGTGACCTCTTCGGCAAAGACCACGCGGTCGACGGTAAGGGCCTGGCCGCCCGGCACGCGCGCTTTCTCCGCGGCGCGCAGCAGCAGGGAATCGAAGCGGCGCAGCTCCTCCTTGAGCAGCCACGACGCCGAAGGATGCCGGTCGCTCTTCAGCGAATTGCTGCACACCAGTTCTGCCAGGCGATCCGTCTGGTGCGCGTCCGTCGTGCGCACGGGCCGCATCTCATAAAGCACGACTGAGCAACCGCGTTCCGCCAGTTGCCAAGCCGCTTCGGTGCCGGCGAGCCCGCCGCCGATAATGATGATCTCCCGAGGCAAATTCTATTGTGGGACAGGCGGTTCCGCCTGTCCATCTTCAGTAGCCGACCTACTTTATCTTCGGCCCACGCGTCCCGTTGACCAGCTTGTAAACATCGCGCTTCGAAAGCCCCCGCTCGCGCGCCACGGTCTTGATCGCATCCATGCGCGCAATGCCGGCACTGACCAGCATTTCGATGGCTTCGCCGGCGGGAGTGTCGTCCGGCTCGGGCTCCGTGGCCTTGGCAACCAGAATCACGAATTCGCCTCGTATGCTGTCGCGCGCTTCAAGCGTGGCGAGAATCTCCGCGGCAATTCCGCGCAGCACCTCTTCATGGATCTTGGTCAACTCGCGTGCCACGACGATATCGCGGTGAGGCAGCACGGCGGCAACATCCGCCAGCGCTTCGAGGATGCGGTGCGGCGCCTCGTAAAAGATCAGCGTGGCGGCCTCATCCGCCAGCGCTTCCAGCAGCCGCGTACGCTGGCCCTGCTTCGACGGAAGAAATCCCGCGAAGTGGAACTGATCGGTGGGCAGGCCCGACACCACCAGCGCGGCCAGAAGCGCCGAAGGTCCAGGCAAAGCTTCCACCTTGACGCGAGCCTGCACCGCACCGCGCACCAGGCGATAGCCAGGATCCGAAAGCAGCGGCGTACCGGCATCCGACACAATGGCGCCCGTCTCACCGGCCTGCAGACGCGCGAACAATTCCACCGCCCGCTGCGGCTCGTTGTGATCGTGATAACTGATGGTGCGCGTCGTGATGCCGTAGTGCTGCAGAAGATGGCCGGTGGTGCGAGTGTCCTCGCAGGCGATCCAATCCACCTCCTTCAGGATGCGCACCGCGCGGTAGGTAATGTCTTCAAGATTGCCGATCGGCGTAGCGACCACGTACAGGCGTCCGGGCATACCCCGAGTATAGTGATGCCCGATAATTAAAAGACGATGCCGATCAATCCACTAGCCGGAAAGCCAGCCCCCGCGGATCTCCTGATCGATCCCGCGAAACTGGAGCGTCAGTACTTCGAAAAGAAGCCCGACCTCTCCGACCCCACTCAGCTCGTGAGCTTCGGCACCAGCGGCCATCGCGGAAGCCCATCGAACGGCACGTTCAACGAAGCGCACATCCTTGCCATCGGCCAGGCCATCTGCGAGTATCGCGCCCAACAGGGAATCACCGGCCCGCTGTTCATGGGCAAGGATACCCACGCGGTCTCAGAACCCGCGCAGCAGACCGCGCTCGAGGTGTTCGCCGCCAACGGAATCGATACGGTCATTCAGGAAGGCGGCGGATTTACGCCCACACCGGTTATCTCCCACGCCATCCTTGTCTATAACCGCGGCCGCAAACAAGCTCTCGCCGACGGCATCGTCATTACCCCATCGCACAATCCGCCCGCCGATGGAGGCTTCAAGTACAATCCCCCCGACGGAGGTCCCGCCGATACCGACGTCACCGGCTGGATTCAGAACCGCGCCAACGACCTGCTGCGCAGCGGCAACCGCGACGTAAAGAGAACCATCTTCGCCTCGGCGCTTAAGGCTGCCACCACGCATCAGCAGGATTTCCTGCACGGCTACGTGGACGATCTCGGCAAGGTAATTGACATGGATGCCATTCGCGCCGCCGGCCTGAACATCGGCGTTGACCCGCTGGGTGGTGCGTCCGTCGCCTACTGGGAGCCCATAGCGGAGCGCTACGGAATCAAGCTGAAAGTAGTGAATCCACGGGTCGATCCGCGCTTTGCCTTCATGACCGTGGACCACGACGGCAAGATCCGCATGGATTGCTCGAGTCCTTACGCCATGGCGTCTCTGGTGAAGCTCAAAGACGATTTCGACATCGCCTGGGGCAACGACACAGACGCGGATCGCCACGGCATCGTCACTAAATCCGCCGGCCTGATGAATCCCAATCACTACCTCGCGGTGGCGATCGAATACCTGCTGGGTCACCGCCCGGCGTGGCCTGCCAGCGCCGTCGTTGGTAAGACCCTCGTGAGCAGCAGCATGATCGATCGCGTGGTGGCCGACCTGCGGCGCGTGCTCTGGGAAGTCCCGGTGGGATTCAAATGGTTCTCGCCCGGCCTGTTCGACGGCAAATGCTGCTTCGGTGGCGAGGAGAGCGCCGGCGCCAGTTTTCTCCGCCGCGACGGATCCGTCTGGACCACCGATAAAGACGGGATCATCCTGGGCCTGCTCTCCGCGGAGATCACGGCGGCGACCGGAAAAGATCCGGGTGAGCATTACCGCGTGCTGACCGAGCGCTTCGGCAAACTTTATTACACGCGTATCGATGCGCCCGCTAGTCCCGAACAGAAGGCCGCGTTCAAGAAGCTCACTCCTGGCTCGGTCACTGCCGCGACCCTGGCCCGTGACCCGATAACGGCGAAACTGACTAACGCGCCAGGCAATGGAGCGCCCATCGGTGGTCTGAAAGTGGTCGCCGCCGGTGGATGGTTTGCGGCGCGTCCCTCCGGCACGGAAAATATCTACAAGCTCTATGCGGAGAGCCAGAAGAGCGCCCAACATCTGAACGAAATCGTCTCCGAAGCGCAAGAGATCGTGACCCACTCACTGGCCACGTAGGGCAGATTGCCAATCTGCCCCCGCGGTGTTTAAACGGTTTCGCGGCGCGGAATCAATCTGCCGAATCCCAGGTTGCAGACAATCTCCACCAGGCTGCCATTCAAATTCCGGAAGAGGCGTTTCTTGAGTCCGATATAAGGCTGGGTGCCGGCGAAAAGATCCTGCATCACATCGCGGAACATAGGACTCAGGCGGGTGAACTGCACCATGCGGCTGGTAACCGCGCCCCATAAAAACGTGCCGTGGAAGACGCGATGCGCGAGGCGGGAGCCGAATTCCAGGTCGCAGGCAAAATCCCGCCGCAGCAATTTGCGGTAGGCCATGTCGACTCTTTCGCTTGCTTGTTCGAGGATGGATTGCGTGGCCAGGTCCGCCGAGCGCATGGCGTAGTAGAGGCCTTCGCCAGTGATGGGATCCACCAGGCCGGCGGCGTCGCCCACGGCCATCCATCCGTCGCCTGCCACGCGATTGTGCTTCCACGCGGGTGTGGCGAGACAGGGCAGCAGGTGGCTGTAGAAGGTCGCACCGGCTTTCGACAGACCCTGCTGTTCCATGTAGCGATCTAATCTGGCGCGCAGTGCGGAAGCGGGCTCACCCTTGCCGCAGATCCCGACCGAGAGGTGTCCGCAGCGGGGAAATACCCAGATATAACCTTCGAGCCTGGGCAGAAACTGGATATCGATACGCTCGCGCTCGCCCGGAACGTAGTAGCCGAGCGCGCTCATGGTGTCGACCGCCGTCAGCTCGGTGCCGAAATCGCGCAGCGGATTGCGCGCGCCGGTAGCGACGATGCAATAGTCGGCATCGAGAGCGCCGGATTTGGTAGTGAACCGCCAGCCATTGCCCACGCGCCCGGCACTGAGAACGCGCGTCTTCTCAATCTGCGCCCCGGCCTGTTGCGCGCGATCGAGCAGCATCCGGTTGAGATCGAAGCGTGAGTAAATGAGCAGCGGGCGGTCGAGCGTCAGCTTGACGGGCTGGCTCTCAGGCGCGGCGAGGATGGTTTCGTGGATGATCTTTCTGGGAGTATCGTTTTCGGCGAGGAAAGGATATTGCGAGTAGGCTTTCCATGTCAGGCCGCCGCCGCACGGTTTCTCCCAGGCAAGCTTTTCGTCAAAGACAACGGTGCTTACGCCGGCGGAGGCGAGGCGTTGGGCCGCAAATGCGCCCGCCGGACCTCCACCAAGGATCGCAACCTTCATTGCCCATTTAGAGGCGGATGTCCGGCGGGCAGTTGCGCGCCGCCGCCGGAGCTGGGTGGTAATGTGGTGCCACCGTTCATCGGGGGATGGCCCGGAGGCAGTGTCGCCGAATCGGCGCCGGGAATGCTTCCTCCACCCGTGGCCCCGCCTGCGCCCGGAGGTTGTTGGGCGGCGTGGGCGCTCGGTCCGCGCTTCTTGATGTGCCACTCGGAGCCCTGGCGTTCCATGGTGTAATTCATGGTCATGCCTTGCTGCGGGGTGCCTCCTTTAGGTGCAAAGGAAACCACGGCGTCGGCCTCTTTGTCGCGGAACGAGACCGAAACGACGTTCACGTCCATGGCTCCGATGTTCACGTTCTTCGCAATATCGCGGATAACTCCCTGCTTCACCGCGTCCAGGGTGTCGACATTCTTATTCGAGCAGCCCCCGAGTATCAGCAGAACCACCGCGAACATGCAAACAAATCTCATCGTCCGATTATATCCGCCTGTTGAGGATTGCACCCACCAGCCCGTCAACCGTATAGACCGCGGCCTCGACAATATCCGCGATGCCGTGCCTGCGCAGCGTTGCTGTGGTGACAGGGCCGATGCTGGCGATGCGTATGCCGCGCAGCGCTTCGGCGCCAACCGCCGCGATCAGATTTTCCACCGTCGAGGAACTGGTGAAAGTGATCCAGGTTGGTTGGTGGCCGAGGATCTCCGTGGCGCGTTGGCGAAGATCGGCTGGCGCTACGGTGCGATAGGCTTCGACAACATCCACGGCCGCGCCCCGCCGAATTAATTCGTTGGGGAGTATATCTCGGGCGACAGCCGCGCGCGCGATCAGAATCCGCGTACCAGCGAGGTTATAACCGGAGAGCGCCTGGAGCAGACCTTCGGCGACGTACTGCTCCGCGACGACATCCACCTTGATGTGGAAGCGCTCGAGGGCGTCGCGGGTGGCCGGCCCGATGGCGCAGATGCGTCCGCGGATAGCACGCAGATCGTATGGGCTGGCGTCGAGGCGATCGAGGAAACAGCGCACGCCGTTGGCGCTGGTGAAGATCAGCCAGGCGTAGCTTTCGAGTTGCGTGAGAGCGCGGTCGAGCGGGCCGTAATCGCCGGCGGGCTGAATTCCGATGGTCGGAAGTTCGATCGCCTGTGCGCCCAGCTGCCGAAGGGGCGTGAGCAATGCGGCGGCTTGTTCACGCGCGCGCGTCACTACGATGGATTGTCCAAACAGCGGCAGCTTCTCAAACCAATCCAGCTTGCCGCGCAGTTGGACCACTTCGCCTACCACGATGGTGGCGGGAGGCTTCAGGCCTTGTTCGTGGATGAGGCGCGGCAGAGTTTCGAGGGTTCCCACGATGGTTTGCTGGTCCGCACGCGTGCCCCAGCGCACGGCCATGGCAGGCGTGGCGGCATGGCGGCCTGCGGTAATAATATGCCTCGCGATGTCGTCGAACTGCGAGAGCCCCATGAAGATTACCAGCGTTTCCGATGTGCCAACCTTATTCCAATCGATATCGGTTACGCTGTGGCCGGTGACAAAAGTGACGACGGAAGTGTGGTCGCGATGCGTGAGCGGCACTCCGGTATAAGCGGCGATTCCCAGCGGCGCGGTGACGCCGGGCACCACTTCAAACGGAATGCCCGCGTCGGCCAGGGCTTCGGCTTCTTCGCCCCCGCGCCCGAAGATAAACGGATCGCCGCCCTTGAGCCGCACCACGTTTAGGCCGCGTTGGCCGCGATCGACCAGTAGGGCGCAGATCTCTTGCTGGGAGAGCGCGTGCTCCGCCTTCTTCTTGCCGACGTAGATGCGCTCGGCCGCGGCGGGCGCGAGATCGAGAAGTTCGGCGCTGGCCAAATGGTCGTAGAGAATGCAATCGGCGTGTTCCAGAAGGCGGCGTGCTTTGAGAGTGATGAGTTCGGGATCGCCCGGTCCGGCGCCGACCAGGCAGACCTTCTTCATAGTGCGGGGCTCATCATGCTGGGCTCATCAAGCGATGTCCGGCGTTTCGCGATAAACCTCGTCGAGGATGGCGCGCGCGCCACGATGGAGCAGCACCTGGGCGACGTTGCGCCCCAGCTCCGACGGCCGCGAGCATTCACCGGTCGCCGTGTAGCGGATCATGGCGCTGCCATCGGGAGCGAAGACCGCTCCGGTCAGGAACATCTCGGTATTTTCCAGCGTGCCGTAAGCCCCGATGGGCACCTGGCAGCCGCCGCCCAGTTCGGCCAGCATGGCTCGTTCGGCGCTGACCGGGAGGCGCGTCCACGGATCGTCGAGCGGCGCGCAGGCCTCATGTCCCGCACTGTCTTCGAGAGTTTCGACGGCCAGCGCGCCCTGACCCACGGCTGGACAAACGATGTCGGCGCGGAACACCTCGCTGATAATGTCGCCCCAACCCAGACGGCGCAGACCCGCTGCCGCGAGCACGATGGCGTCGTAATCGCCCTTCTCGACTTTATTGATGCGGGTATCCAGATTGCCGCGGATGGGCTGCAAATTCAGATCGGGACGGACGCGGCGCAGTTGGGCGATGCGGCGCAGCGAACTGGTTCCCACCTTGGCGCCGAATTTCAGATCGCGCAGCTTGCCGCCCACAATGGCGTCGAGCGGATCGGCACGCTGCGGAATGGCGGCGATGGTGAGGCCTTTCGGCAGCTCGGTCGGGAGGTCTTTCATGCTGTGCACGGCCAGGTCGATACGTTTGTCGAGCAGGGCCTCTTCGATTTCTTTGGTGAAGAGCCCTTTGCCGCCGACTTTGTTCAGGGGGACGTCGGTGATCTTGTCGCCTTTGGTGTGGATGACTTCGATACGGCATGCGACGCCGCGCGCTTCGAGACGGTCTTTGATGTAATGTGCCTGCCAGAGGGCAAGCTGCGAGCCTCGTGACCCGATCGCCAACATATGAATTCAGTGTAACGGCAGGGGTGCTGAAGAGAAGGCCCAGTGCTCTGCGGAACGATTGCCCGCCTCGGCAGGCCGATTGACATCCGGTCGTCATGAGCCTGCGGCTCCCCCAAGGGTCACGAAACACTCATACGCCACGTGGGGCAGGTTGTCAACCTGCGGCCGATTGGCAATCGGCCTCCGCGGGTGTGACCAATCTACGGGACCGGCCACAAGGTGTTTTCGACCGTGCCCCACGTCACATTAGTGGAGGTGGAAGACTTTGCGGATCAGCTCGATGGCCTGATTGCCTTCCGGCTGGCCCGCATTGCGGCGCAGCTCCGAGATAGGCCCGTGGGCGATCTTGTTGATCATGGACCGGGTGGCGGCGTCAAACTGCTGCACCTGCTCCGGGGTAAGATCCGGCATACGCCGCAGCGCACGCGACACTTCGGCCGCGCGGATCTCTTCGAGCTGGCTCTGCAGGCTGATGATGGTCGGCGTCACCTCTTCGATCCTGAGGCGCGCCATCATCAGCTCGACTTCGTGGATGACGATGGCTTCGGCCTGTTCGGCCTGCTTGCCGCGCTCCTTCAGATTCTCGCTGACGACGCCTTCCAGATCGTCCACGGTGTAGAGGAAAATGCCCTCGATTTTATCCACCTCGGGATCGATGTTGCGCGGCACCGCGATATCGATCAGGAACATGGGGCGGTTCTTGCGCTGCGTAATTACGCGCTGCATATCCTCCCGATGCAGGATGTAATGTGGGGCTCCGCTCGATGCGATGACGATATCCACTTCGTGCAGCATGGATTGGAAGCGCGTATACTCGACGGCCTGTCCATGAAACAATTTGGCCAGTTCCTGCGCTCGCTCCCAGGTTCGGTTCGTCACGAGAATGCGGCTGGCCCCAGCTCGCCGCAGGTGCTTGGCCGCCAGTTCGCCCATTTTGCCGGAGCCCACGATCATCACCGTCTGCCCCTGCAGAGAGCCGAAAATCTTGCGCGACAACTCCACGGCGGCGTAGCTGATGGAAACCGCCATCTGGCCGATGCCTGTCTCAGAGCGCACGCGCTTGGCGACGTTGAAGGCGCGCGTGAGCACCGTTTCGAGCAAGCCCCCCACCGTGCCCTCCGATTTCGCCATGGCATAAGCGGCCTTGAGCTGGCCGAGAATCTGGGGCTCGCCCACCACCATGGAGTCGAGACTCGCGGCGACGCGGAACAAATGCGAGATGGCGTCGCGAGCCTGCAATCGATAGATGTGCCCGTCGAAGACCGTGGAAGAACCCTTCCAGTCGGTGAGGAAACGGTCGAAGATGGCGTGGGGCTCGACGTCGTCGGGAGAAGAGAGCGCGAACTCAACGCGGTTGCAGGTGGAAAGCACGACGGCTTCGGACGCGCCCAGCTTCTGCAGTTCCTGCAGCGCCTGCGGCACGGTGCCTTCGGCAATGGCGAGCTTCTCGCGCAGATGCACGGGCGCGGTCTTATGGCTCAAACCTGTCAGCAGCAGCTTCATTGGTTCAGGCTTTTGAACTGCGTTGCGTGTGCCACCCAGGTAGCCAGGCAGCAGGCCAGCGCCACGATGGAGAGGATGGCTGTCTTGCGCCCGCGCCAACCCGAACTCACGCGGAAGAATACCAGGGCGAGGTAAACCAGCCAGGTCACAAATGAGATGGCAATGCTGCTTTCGCCGATCCAGCGCGTCCCCATTTCGACAAACGCCCAGATGCTGCCGATGACGATGCCGATGGTAATGAAGGCGAAGCCCACGCCGAGGGATTTCGAGATAAGGTCGTCAAGCGTGCCGAGTGGCGGCAGAACGCGGAAGAAAGAACCAGTGCTTTGGCGCTTGCGTTTCAGCCGGCGTTCCTGCACCAGATAGACCACCGAAGCCGCCGCCGTGAACAGCAGCGCCGCATAGCCGAGCAGGACCGCGACTACGTGTACGGCCAGCCAGGTGTTGGCGATGACCGGGCTGGACCAGGTAGAGACGGGCGTGCGGAGGGCGCCGATCAACGTCATCACGAAGACCAGAGGAAAGATAAAAACGCTCAGGCTGGCCGCTTTGTAGCGATAGTAGATAGCCAGAAAGGCGGCGGTGATGATCCACGAGCAGAACGACATGGTTTCGAAAATGTCGCTGACGGGCAACTGGTGCTGCGCCATGCCGAGTTCGACCAGCGAGACCAGTTGGAATAAAGCGCCCAGCGCGAAGGCGCCCAGTGCCACGCGAAAAAGCCCTTCGCGGCGCCGGATTACGGTAATGATGGCATCGAGGAGGCCGAGAGAATAGAGCCCGGCGGCCACGCGGAGCCAGAGAACGCTGGATTCGCCCATTAAAGAGGATTTCTGTATTCAGTATAGATGTCAGAATGGACTCATGGCTGTCGCGGCGATGGTTACGCTCGAAGAATATCTTTCCACCTCATACGATCCGGACCGCGAATATGTGGACGGGCGCCTCATCGAGAGGAACGTAGGAACGAATAAGCATAGCTTTCTGCAATTGAATATTGCGATGGCGCTTCAGGCGCAGGTGCTGAGAACCTACGTGGAACTGCGCTTCCAGGTTAAGAGTAATCGGTACCGTATCCCCGATGTGCTGACGCTGGCGCCGGGACAGAAGTTGCGGGAACCGTACCGGCGCGACACACCCTGGATTGTAGTTGAAATCGTTTCGCCGGAAGACCGCGCCGCCGACATGGACGCGAAACTACAGGATTATTTTGACGCCGGGGTACCGAACATCTGGGTGGTCGATCCGCGGACTCGGACGCTGACCGTGCATGAGCCAGGCCGTAAATTCACCGTCTCCGATCGGGTCGAAACCGTGGACGGAACAGTTTCGATTGAAGTTGCGGATCTGTTCCGGCGCCTGGATGAGGATGAGGCTTGACCAGATTCTTCGTGCAGAATTTCGGTTGCCGGGCGACGCAGGCCGATGGGGCGGCTCTCGAAGCTCAACTGGCCGCGCGTGGCCTGGCGGAAGCGGACGCCCGCGAGGACGCCGATCTGGTGATTCTGAACACCTGCACGGTGACGTCCGAAGCCGATAACGATGCGCGATCGGCCATTCGCCGGGTGCATCGCGAGAATCCCGAGGCGCGGATTCTGGTGACCGGCTGTTACGCCCAGCGCGCACCCGAGGAACTGGCTGAGATGCCCGGCGTTCAATGGGTGGTGGGAAATTCCCACAAGACGCAAATCGCGGAACTGGTGGCGAGTGAGGCGTACCATGGCGAGGCGTACCATGGCCGGATCCTGACCGGCGATATATTCGAAACGCGCGACATTCTCACTGCCCCGATTCTCGATGCCTCCGGCGACCGCACGCGCCCCAACCTCAAGATTCAGGATGGCTGCCACAATCGCTGCTCTTTCTGCATCATTCCGTTCGTGCGCGGCAAGAGCCGTTTCGTCGATGCGGACCAGGTGGTCGATCAGGTGCGTGCCATTTCAACCAAGTACAAAGAGGTGGTGCTTTCGGGGATCAATCTGGGCCGGTGGGGCAGGGAATCGGGCAGTGCCATGCGGCTGGCGGATCTGTTGCGGCGCCTGCTCGCCGAAACGGAGATTGCGCGCCTCCGACTGAGTTCGGTCGAGCCGATGGATTTCACCGACGATCTGCTGGGTCTGATGGCTGAATCCCCGCGCATTGCGAAACATGTGCATGCCCCGCTGCAATCGGGCGCCGACGCCATCCTGCGTAAAATGCATCGCAAGTACCGGCCGCGGCACTATGCGGATCGCGTCACCAAAGCCCGGCGCCTGATGCCCGATGCCGCCATCGGGGCCGATGTGATGACCGGATTTCCTGGCGAGACGGACGAGTTGTTTGAGGAATCGCGGCAGTTCATCGCGTCCATGCCTTACACGTATCTGCACGTTTTCACATACTCAGAGAGGCCGGGAACGCCTGCGGCGTCGATGCCGGGCAGCGTTCCGATACGGGCCCGCAAGGATCGCAACAAGGTGCTGCGCGAATTGGCGGCGGCGAAAAATCTGGCGTTCCGCGAAAGCCTGCTTGGCCGAGAGCTCACCGCCGTGACCATCGAGCCCCTGGGGCTGGCGCTCACCGATAACTACATCAAGGCGCAGCTCGATCTCCCTTACGCGCCGAATCGTCTGATCCGCCTGCGTCCGCGCGCGGTGACCGAACAAGGCGTCACTGCCGCGATTGTTTGCGAGGCATGAAGAACGACCCCATCCAAACCGCGCTCGCCGCTTTGGACGATATTCAGGTGGGCGCGCCGGATGCGGGAAAGCGCTTCGGCAAAGCCCTGGCTGCGAAATCGAATCTGATCGTGGCGAAGGCGGCTCGCATTGCCGGGGATGCGCAGCTTACCGAATTAACCGGCGATTTAGCCGCTGCCTTCGGACGCTTCCTCGATAAAGGATCGGCGGCCGACAAAGGTTGTGTGGCCTTGACCGCCATGGCACGGGCTCTGGTGAAACTCGATCACGATGACGCCGATCTGTTCCGGCGCGGTATGAAGCACGTTCAGATGGAGGGCGTGTGGGGTGGCAGCGAGGATACGGCGGCGGAATTGCGCGCGGTCTGTGCCACTGGCCTGGCCAACAGCCGCGATCCACGCAAACTCCGCGCCATGGTGGAACTGCTGACGGATCGCCAATGGCCGGCGCGTATCGGTGCGGTACGGGCGATCGCCACGGTGGGTTCGGAGGCAGCCGCTCTGCTGCTGCGCTTCAAAGCTTTGATTGGCGATCGGGAACCCGAGGTCCTTTCCGAATGCCTGACCGGTTTACTCGAAGTGGATGGCGCGGAAGCTCTGCCGCTGGCCGCACAGCTGGTGGATGCGAAAGAAGCGGAAGTGCGCGAGGCAGCCATACTGGCGCTGGGGGCGAGCCGGCGGGCCGACGCCATCGAATATCTCAAAGAGAAGTTCGGGGCGGCGGCGGATCGCGATACGCGGAAATGTATTCTGCTGGCGCTGGCCAGTTCACGCACCGAAACCGCCATCGAATTCCTGCTGGACCTGATTCGGCAAGGCAGCGATACCACGGCGGCGCTGGCGCTCTCGGCGATGTCGATCCACGCGGGCGATGCGCGTCTGCAGGAAGCTGTCGAGCAAGCTAAAGCCGGTCGTGATCGGCCCGCCAGTTCTTAACCGACTTCTTGATATCGTCGGGAGAAAGGCTTTCCGCCGCGGCCTTGCGGGCGAGCTCCGGGAACTCGGCGTCGGAGGCGAAGCGCAGGCCCACAATCTGTTTTATGGTGAGCCTGGGGTCGAGCAGCTTGCCGGTCAATACATAGTGACGCAGGTTCTCTTCGGCGCGAATCGCCCGGTCCTGCGCCTTGAGCGGGAAAACGCGCGTGAAGACGAAAAGCAGCTCCAGGGCAAAGGTGATGGCGGTAATCAAGGCCGCATTGTACAGGCGGTCGTGGTTGCCGACGGAGTGAAAAAGGTTCACCAGCGAACCAATCTGCGTCAGCAGGATGATCGCGAAGAGCACATAGTGGTAGAGCGGTACGAGCTTGGAGTGTTTGGCGTAACTTTGTTCGGGCATGGGTTATTCCAGTATGGGTTCGGCTGATTATAGCGCTAATGCGTGCCAAACCACGCGAGCACCCGCGATTCAAATTCCCCGCGAGCGGTGGTCCAGGCATTAGCATGTCCCGCCGCCGGGATCAGCCACAGCTGAGTCGCCGGTGGATTCGCCGCTGCAAGCACGCGGGAATTAATGGGCGCAGTCCGCTCGTCCTTCAGTCCATGAATCAGCAGGACCGGAACCTGCGTGCGGCGCACCGCATCGACCGGCGACGCCTGGCGCAGATCGATTCCATAACGCAGCCGCGCCCACAGCATTCCCGAGTCGACAAACGGCACCGTAAGCCATTTCCACCCGCCCGGAATCGTCCGGCCCATTCGTTCATACGCGATGGAGGGGAAGCTGGAATAAGCCGATTCCGCGATCACGGCCCGAAAGCGCGGCTCCCGGTCGAGCGCTTCAAGCAACTCCGAACCGCCCAGCGATGCGCCGAATCCGTAGATCCGCGCAATGTGCGGCTGCTGCAGCATCCAATCCGCCCACGCGTGCACGTCCTGCCCTTCCCGAACTCCATAGGTCGTCAGCCCGCCGCTCTCGCCATGGCCGCGAAGGTCCGGCGTCAGCACGGCATAGCCGCGGCGCAGGAAGACGCTGCCCAGACTGACCACGCCCTCCCGTGTGTCGCCCACACCATGCATCAGCAGTAACGCGCCGCCGATTGGGGCATCCGGTTCGAAGTACCAGCCGCTGAGGCGCGTGCCGTCGGGAGCATTCACCTGTGCGTCGCGGCAAGTTACATGAGCGATGCAAGGGCAGACCGAGGCGACGGTGTGGCGCGGCGGACGCAGCGCAGACTCCGCCGCCAGCGCCCCGGCCAGAAACAAAATCGACCCGCCCAGCAGCACAATTCCAAGGGCCGTCCCGATAATCCAGCGTGGCTTCAATATACCTCCAGATTACGCTGTGGGATAGTTATCGATCCAGCTCGCGGGTGATACCATGCGGTTTTAGTGTCGCCTCTGGTTTTGAACCGGTCGCACGTCTCTGTGCCGATTGGTTTCCTTCGGGCCGTCATCGCCTGTCCCCATCCAAAACCCCCGCTGCAGAGAGAAGGCTAGTCGATGTCAACCGACACCTTCTGCCCTTCCGCCCCCCCTGCCGCCCTGACAACAGATCACGATTTTCTCACGGGTGGTGGAGAAATGGCCAAGACGATCGCTGCAAAGGATTGGAATGAAACGCCTCTCGGACCAATTGCAACCTGGCCCCAAAGCCTGCGCACGACGGTGAGTCTTTGTCTGGCGTCGAACTTCCCCATCTCTCTTGTCTGGGGTCCGGCCCGCACCCAGATTTACAACGATGGATACTGGCCGATTTGCGGCGCCAAGCACCCGTTCGCCATGGGGCAGGATTTTCGCGAATGCTGGGCATTAGCCTGGCCGGTAATCGGCGAAGCGTTTGAGGCCGCGGAGAGAGGCGAACCACGGTACCTCGAAAATCAGCGCATATTTCTGGATCGGAACGGCTATCTTGAGGAAACCTTTTTTACGTTCTCCTTCAGCCCGATCCGGGACCAGGGCGGCGTGCAGGGCTTGTTTCATCCCGTTACCGAGACCACCGCCAGGATGCTGAGCGAGAGGCGCACGCGAGCCATTCGCGACCTGGCTTCCTGCAGCCAGGCTGCAACCTCTGTTGCAGCAGCCTGTGCCGCTGTGATCGATGCTCTGGCGGCTTGCCCATTCGACGTGCCATTTGCGCAGATTTACTTGCTCGAAGAAGGGGGCCCGCTGAGCGGAGGGGAGAACGCCCTTTGGCTCGCCGGAGAAATTGGCGTGGAGAAGGATCCCGCCGCGAGCGCGATGCGGATACGGCTCGACGCGGGAGGACCAATCGCGGGGGCGATGTTCTCGAGTGAGCGGCGAATCGCAGATATTCTCGCCGGTCGCCTCGCAATTCGTGCATCCGGGCCCTACCCAGAGCCCCCCTTGAAGGCCGTGATTCTGCCCATTACGCGGTCTGGCGCAGACCGTCATGCCGGCGTACTCGTCCTCGGAATCAGCTCGCGATCGCCTCTGGACGCTGCCTATCGAAGCTTCCACGACCTCGCGGCGTCGCAAGTCGCGGCGGCCATCGCAACCGGGCGTGCGTATGAGGCCGAGCGCAAGCGCGTCGAGGCACTGTCTGAGTTGGACAAGGCCAAGACCGCGTTCTTTTCGAATGTCAGCCACGAGTTCCGCACGCCGCTCACGCTGATGTTAGGTCCGCTCGAGGAAATGCTCGCACACGAAGAAGTGAGGGCCACGCGGAACGAACTGGATCTGGTTTACCGCAATGCCCTGCGCCTTCTGCGGCTGGTGAACGCACTGCTGAACTTTTCGCGTATTGAGGCCGGCCGCTCGAACGCCGTATTTGAGCCGATCGACCTGGCGGCTCTGACGACCGAGATTGCCAGCACTTTTCGTTCCGCCGTCGAAACGGCCGGCCTGCGGCTTCTGGTTGACTGCGCTGAACTGCCGGAGCCAGTCTATGCGGATCGCTCGATGTGGGAAACGATCGTGCTGAATCTTCTTTCCAACGCCTTGAAGTTCACGTTTAACGGGGAAATCCGCGTTGTGCTGCGGGAGCGGAACCGCGAAGTGACACTTCGCGTGGAGGATACCGGAACCGGCGTGCCCGCCTCCGAGCTTTCGCGCCTGTTTGAGCGTTTCTACCGGGTGGAGGGGGCAAGCGGGCGCACCTTCGAAGGCACCGGCATTGGATTAGCGCTGGTGCTGGAGCTGGCGAAGCTGCATGGCGGCACGGTGGGTGTCGAAAGCGAGGTCGGAGTGGGCAGCGCGTTCACCGTGTCTGTGCCTCTCGGGTTCGCTCACTTGCCTCTGGAACGCGTAGACTCCGCAAACCGGGTTGTTCCGCGCTCGGGAAATACCTCGAAGAAACAGGGCTTCGTTGAGGAATCGCTGGGTTGGCTTGCCGCCGGCCCACGCACGGTTGCCTCGCGGGCGGATCCCGAAAACAGTAAATTGGGCCCGCCGCGAGTTCGTATCCTCGTGGCGGACGATAATGCCGACATGCGCCAGTACCTCGAGCGCCTGCTGGCGGCCGATTACGACGTACATTCGGTTTCAAATGGCGTGGAGGCGCTCGAGGCCGCCCTGCGAGACCCTCCCGACCTGGTGATTTCCGACGTGATGATGCCGGAGCTAGACGGTTTCGGTCTGTTGGCCGCCCTGCGTCGCAGCAACACCACTCGCCTGATTCCCATCGTCCTTCTATCGGCCCGCGCCGGCGAAGAGTCGCGCTCGGAGGGAATCGGCGCCGGCCCCGACGACTATCTGGTCAAACCCTTTGCGGCGCGTGAACTGCTCGCCCGCGTGCGCTCCAGGATCGAATTGACGCAGCTGAGACGGCGGCTTCACGAGCGGGAAGCGGTCGAGCGGCAATGGCAGCTTTTCGACACGGCCCTCTCGAACATTCCGGATCATGTATATATCTACGATCTGTCGCACCGATTCGTCTACGCCAACCGCGCCGCGCTTTCGCTGTGGCGTAAGTCGCTCGAAGAATGGGCTGGGAAGAATCTGAATGAACTTGGATTCCCCGCCGAGGTGGCCTCGACGATAGACGGCCATCTCAGCGAAGTCATCGCCATGGGGCAGGCTCTTCGCCACGAGGTGATGGTGACCGCCCCGGACGGGAAAGAGCGCCACTACGAATACATATTCACCCCCGTTTTCAACCCCCCGGGGGTTGTTCAGGTTGTCGTGGGGACTTCCCGGGAGACTACCGAGCGGAGGAAAACGGAAGAGCGCTTTCAACTGGTCGTCGAAGCGGCCCCGAACGCCATGATCATGGTGAGTGCCGACGGCCTGATATGCCTGGTCAACGGCCAGACCGAGAAACTCTTCGGCTACGACCGCGGCGAACTGCTGGGGCGGAACATCGCAATGCTCATACCGGAGCGCTTCGGTTCGAATCATCGCGGTCTGCTGGGCGCGTTTTTCGCCGATCCGCCGGAGCGGGCCCGGCGCGCGGGCCGGGAACTCTCGGGCGTACACAGGGACGGCCGCGAGGTGCCCCTCGAAATCGCCCTGAGTCCCGTCGCAAACTCCGAAGGGCAATTCGTCCTGGCCTCCATCGTCGACATAACCGAGCGCAGGAAAGCCGCGGAGCATTCTCTGCTTCTGACCGCGGTCATCGAAGGCGCGAAGGACTACGGGATCTTCATGCTCGATCCGAATGGATACGTGCTCACCTGGAACGAGGGCGCAGCGCGGCTCAAAGGGTATTCCGAAGCTGAAATAGTCGGACAGCACTTTTCACGCTTTTACCTCCCTGAAGCGGTCAAATCGGGATATCCGGAAAATGAATTGCGCATGGCGCGCGCCCTGGGCAGATACGAAGATGAAGGATGGCGTTTGCGGGGCGATGGTTCGAGATTCTGGGCCACCGTCCTGATCACGGCCGTTTACGATAACAATGGAACCTTGCTCGGCTTCTCGAAACTCACGCGCGACACCACCGAGCGCAAGAGAACGGAAGAGCGTTTCCAGCGCGTAGTGGAAGCCGCCCCGAGCGCCATGATTATGGTCGGCGCCGACGGGCTGATGACGCTCGTCAACAACCAGACCGAGAAGCTTTTCGCCTACCATCGCAGCGAACTGCTGGGACAGAACATTGAAATGCTGATTCCGTCACGTTTCCGTTCCAATCATGGCGATCAACTGGGCAAGTTCTTTGCCGCGCCGGTGGCGCGGGCCATGGGGGCGGGGCGCGACCTGTTCGGCGTGCGCAAGGACGGCCGCGAGGTGCCCATTGAAATCGGCCTGAGTCCCATCGTCACGGAGCACGGGCAATTCGTGCTGGCAGCCGTCATCGACATCACGGAACGCAAACGCTACGAGGCGGAGTTGCAGTCGAAATCCGCCGAGATGGAAAGGTTCACCTACACGGTATCTCACGATCTCAAGAGCCCGCTGATCACCATCAAGAGCTACGTCTCCATGATCGATCAGGAACTCGAGGGCGGAAATATGGCACGCATCCGGGCGGACCTGCAGCGCGTCTCGAAGGCAGCCGACAGGATGAAGACGCTGCTCGATGAAGTGCTGGCGCTGTCGCGCGTCGGCCGGGTGGAGAATACGCCCGAGACCGTGGCATTCGCTTCGTTGGTCGAGGAAGCGCTCGAGTTAAACGAAGGACGCATACAGCAAGTGAACGTCCGCGTCCAGGTTGCCCGCGACCTCCCTTCGGTGACCGTCGACCGAGCCAGAATTGTCGAGGTGCTGCAGAACCTGATCGACAATGCCACGAAGTTTATGGGCGATCAAGTGGCGCCCGAGATCTTGATCGGAGCTTCGAACGAGGAAGCGGAGACGCGCTTTTTCGTGAAAGACAACGGCGCCGGTCTGGAAACGAAATATCACCAGCGGATCTTTGGCCTCTTCGACAAGCTCAACCCGAAGTCCGAGGGCAGTGGCGCGGGGCTGGCGATCGTAAAAAGGATTGTCGAGTTGCATGGAGGGCGGATCTGGGTCGAGTCGTCCGGAAGCGGCGGCTCGACATTCTGGTTCACCCTGGGGAAAACAGAATGATAGTGGGAGAACCGTTGCAGATCCTCTTAGTTGAAGACGACGACGACCACGCGGAAGTGGCCTCTCGGGCGTTGGCGGGCCACCTGGTCGTCAACCAGATTCATCGTGTCGCCGATGGCGAAGCCGCCCTCGACTACGTGTTTCGCCGGGGGCCGTATGCCGACCCGGAGCTGAGTCCCACACCGGGCGTAATTCTTCTCGATCTGCGGCTACCGCGGGTCGATGGGCTCGAAGTGCTCGAGACCATAAAGAACTCGGCCGCGACCCGCCACATCCCGGTGGTCGTGCTGACTTCCTCGGAAGCGGAGCGGGATATGGTGTCTGCCTATCAGCACTATGCCAACAGCTATCTCGTAAAGCCGGTGGATTTCGGCAAGTTCACGGGGATGATGCAGGCGCTCGGGTTTTACTGGCTGGCGTGGAACCGGAGTCCCTTCGATGAGCACAGCAAATAATGCGGGACAGGCGCTTCCGCCTGTCCTTCACAGGATTCTCCTGATAGAGGATGAAGAAGAACACCAGGGCATAATCGAGCGCGCCTTCGAACGCGCCGGGGACATCCGGCTAACTATCGCCTCGACCATCGCAGAGGGCGCTAAGGCGATGGAAAGCTCCCCTTTCGACCTGGTAATCTCAGATTGGCGCCTTCCCGACGGCGAAGCTTTCGATCTTTTGACGGAGCACAGGCGATTCCCGCTGCTGATCATGACCAGCCATGGTAACGAAAAGGTCGCTGTCGAGGCGATGCGGGCCGGGGCGCTCGACTACGTGGTTAAGTCCGAAAGTTCTCTGTGCGATATGCCCCGTCTGGCGGAGGGCGCCATTCGATTGTGGGAGAACGTAATGGCACGACTACTCGCGCAGGGCCAGCTTCAGCGGTCGCTCGACGAAAAGACCGTGCTGCTGAAAGAGGTTCATCACCGCGTTAAGAATAATCTGCAGGTGGTGTGCAGCCTCCTGTCGATGCAGATCGATACCATGGCGGACGGTTCGGTCGCCATGGCGCCGCTCAAGGAAGCGCACTCGCGCGTGGTTGCCATGTCCCTGGTGCATGAATACATCTACCGGTCCGATACGCTGGCGGATCTGGATTTCAGCGCATACGTCACGGGCCTTTCGGAGCGGTTATTCGACGTATACTGCATCGATCCGTCGCGTATAGGGCTTGCGCTGGAGGTCGAGGCGATCAATCTTACCATTACCGACGCCATCCCCTGCGGGCTGATTCTCAACGAATTAGTGTCGAATGCCCTCAAGTACGCTTTCCCGGGCGATCGCACGGGCGTGATCCGGGTTTCCTTTGCGCGGATCGGCAACGAAGATGTCGAACTCACCGTGGCGGACAGTGGGGTAGGGCTGCCGGCCGGGTTCAGTATTGAGGAGAGTCCGTCGCTGGGTCTGCAGGTGGTTCGGACATTGACTCGGCAGCTGGGCGCCATGCTTTCGGTCGGGAGCGAGCCGGGCGCCACCTTTCGGCTCCGATGGAAACTACCCAATATGGGATAGGCCCTTGCGCCTGTCCCGGCACTTTGCCAGATCCCTGGGTTGTTTTTCTACACCCGTTTGTATTAAAATCGGAGTTTTGGCGTTCGCGCCGTGCGGTGTACGTGTGCGTGCGCGCTTCTTACAAAGGCAAATCCTCTGATGCATGCAATTATCGAAACTGGTGGAAAGCAGTTCCGCGTCGCTCCGGGCGACCTGCTGCGCGTTCCCAAACTGAGTGGCGAACCGGGCGCCGAAGTGGCTCTCGGCAAGGTTCTGGCGGTATTTAACGACGGCGGCGAATTGACGATCGGCGACAAATTGGGCGATGCGCGCGTCAACGCTACCATCGCGGCCCATGATCGCGGCGACAAGGTGCTGGTGTTCAAGTTCAAGCGCAAGAAACAGTACAAGCGCACGCAGGGTCACCGGCAGGATTATACGGAGGTACGGATTCGCGACATCGTTGCGTAATTCGAGCAGGTAAAGCATGGCACATAAAAAAGGTTTAGGCAGTTCCAAAAACGGGCGCGATTCGAACGCGCAGCGGCTGGGCGTAAAGGTTTTTGGCGGGCAGTTTGTGCCGGGCGGATCGATTATCGTTCGCCAGCGCGGCACCAAAATTAAGCCGGGCGTCAATGTGGGCTGGGGCAAGGACGACACGCTGTTTGCCAAGATCACGGGCATTGTGGAATTCCGCGACCGCGGCAGCATGGGGAAGTACGTCAACGTCAAAGCCGCCGAATAACCAATCGATCGGATAAGAAGGAGTTGGCCGCTGGTCTGCGTCCCCTGTGGATGCGATAAAATCAGCGGCCTTTTTTCATGTTTGTAGATGAAGTTAGAATCACCGTCAAGGCGGGCGACGGCGGCAACGGGTGCCTCGCCTTCCGGCGCGAGAAGTACGTTCCGCGCGGCGGTCCCAGCGGCGGGGATGGCGGGCGCGGCGGCGACATCACCATGCTTGCCACCATACACCGCAATACGCTGATTCATTTCCGTTTCAATCCCGAATACACCGCGCAGCGCGGGCGCCATGGCGAGGGCAGTAATCGCACGGGGCATGAGGGCGAGTCGATCACCATCCAGGTTCCGGTGGGAACTACGGTTTACGACGATGAGACCGGCGATAAGCTCTTCGATTTTACGCATGACGGCGAAACCTGGCTGGCGGCGAAGGGCGGGGGCGGGGGACGCGGCAATGCGCGGTTCGCTACCTCTACCCATCAGGCGCCGACACGGCATGAACCGGGGCATCCGGGCGACTTTCGCAAGCTGCGACTCGAGTTGCGTTTGCTCGCCGACGTTGGGTTAGTGGGATATCCGAATGCCGGGAAATCGACTTTGATTTCGCGCATCTCGGCGGCCCGTCCGAAGATTGCCGATTATCCGTTTACGACGCTTGAGCCCAATCTGGGAGTGGTTCAGTTGCCGGATCTGCGTTCTTTTGTGGTGGCCGATATCCCCGGAATTATCGAAGGCGCGCATGAGGGCAGGGGGCTGGGGATTCAGTTCCTGAAGCATATCGAGCGCACCAGGCTGCTGGTGCATTTGGTGGATATGTCGGATACGGGGCGCGATCCGGTGCATGATTTTGAGACACTCATGACTGAGCTCGCGAGCTTCAATGAGGATCTGGCTCACAAGCCCATGCTGGTGGCGGCCAGCAAGATGGATGCTTTGCAGGATGGCGATCGCTTAGCGGCTTTGCGCTCCGTCGCCGATGGGCTCGGTTTGCCTTTGTTTGAGATTTCCAGCGTCACGGGGCAGGGGATTGAGGCTTTAAAATTCGCTTTGGCGGAACGAGTTCTGGCTCCTCTGCATTGAAATTACTCCCGCAACCCATCGAAAACCAGATAGCTTTCCGAATTCGAAACATAAACGCCCCGGAAAAAACTAACCGGCATGAGCCCGGCTACCCCTGGCTCGGATTGGCCCGGAACCGTCACTGCCTCTCCACGCCATACGCTCCGGCCTTCAATGCTCAACACCCTGTTTACGATCCCGGCCATCTGCGACCCCGCCAGCGTTTGCATGAAGGCCCAATCGCTCCGGCCTTTTTCCACACTGTAAAGCACTAACCGGCTCACGCCCGAATCCAGCACCAGATCGCCGAGGTTGGTCCTGACCGTCGGCCGCCCGTCAACGTTGCGGAACCGAGCGCGATGCCCGCTCGGGTTTTGCGTGCCGAATTCGAGCCTCTTGCCCCGCAGATCCAGCCTGTAATCGAAGCGTGAAAGAAACGCCTGCCCCAGTATCCCCTGAATATCGCGCGACAGCTTGTGGACCACATCCATTCCCGCAAACAGAAACACCTGGCGGTCCGCCCGCGCTTCGCCCAGCGCCAGTTCCACGCCATCGCTGCCCAGCGCCGTAACCACACCGACAGCCGATGCCAGTTCCGTCCGGAATGTCGCCCGAAGTCCGATCGCCTGTGCCAACCGCGGTTCAATATGATTCGACGTTGTTGCCGTATCCACCAGGAACCGGTAAGGTCCGTGGCCGTTCACGTAAACGCCATCCACCACGGGACGGCCGTCCACCACGCGAACCGGGACCCCTGCGAACAGCGGTCCCGCTACAATGCCGAAAATGAGGGCGAAGATGAGGATGCCCTTATATTACAGCCATGTTATGAAAATGCAACAGTTTAGTTACATGCAGGTCAAGCGCTTCGGTCTGTTCTGTCTCTCTGACTACATGCGCCCGTCAACGACGACCTCCCGGCCTGTGTACTCGATGACCTTTGCAGGCTGAGTGCTCCCCGGCCAAACCACCCGGAACGTCCGATTAGTCAACATGCCGGGAAAGGTACCGGTGCGGTCGCCGACCGTCAGCGACTGCCGTGCATCGTCCCAGTGAAACGGAATGGTTGCGTGCAGACCCTTCTCGTAATCGTAGTTATCGTTCTCGTCTTCGTAAAGCGTGAAATTCCCATCCGCGCCTTTGAAAATCTGCAACTCGATCGGGTCGGCCGTCTTCTCCGCGGCGTACTCCACATCCGGTCCCATGGGGACAATCGAACCCGCGCGTACGAAAAGCGGAATCCGCTCGATAGGCGCAGCCACATCGACGGCCTTCCCGCCTCCAGTTACCTTGCCCGTCCAGAAGTCATACCATTTACCCGCCGGCAGATAGAGGTGCCTCGTCACTGCCGCCTGCTCGGTCACCGGAGCCACCAGAATTGCCGGACCGAAGAGAAACTCATCGCCGATATTCTGCGCGCGCACATCGTTGCGGAAATCCATCACCAGCGGCCGCATCGGCGTATAGTTCTCATTCGTGCTCTTCCATGCGACCGAATAAATGTACGGCATCAGCCGATACCGCAGCCTGTCGAAAGCGACCAGGATCTTCTGCGCTTCGGGTCCGTACGACCACAGTTCGTTCTGGTTCGTAGTACGCGTCCCATGCGTGCGGAAGACAGAACAAAACACACCATACTCGAACCACCGGATATACAACTCGCGATAAGCCGGATTATCTGGATTAGTCGAAACAAATCCGCCGATGTCGGTGGTCCAGTAGGGCAGCCCCGATAACTCAAAGTTCAAACCCGCCGGAATCTGCCGTTTGAATGTCTCCCAATCCGAGACCAGATCGCCCGACCACGCCGTCACCCCGGATCGCTGGTTACCCGCATAAGCCGAACGCGACAGAATGTACACGCGCTTCCGGTCGCTCTCTTTGCGCTGCCCATCGTAAACCACCTCCGTTGTCTCCAGCGGATATGTGTTCGCATAACGGGCGCCATTGCCGATCGATAGCTTATTGTAGGTGAGAAGATTCTCCTCCTGGCCTTCCGTCTCCGGCTCGGTCGTATCCATCCAGAACGCATCCGCGCCAATCCTGAGCAGTGAGTTATCCACCAGATTCCAGTAATAAGATCGCGCCGCCGGATTAGTCGCGTCGTACACCGCCATGCCCTGCGGGTGATAAGCTTTTGACTTCGTGCGGTCGATGAAGTAACCCTTCTTATCCATATCCGCGTACACATCGGAGCCCGGATAAAAATACGGCCAGATGGAGAACATGATGTGAAAATTCTCCGCGTGAAGCTGGTCCACCAATCCCTTTGGATCGGGATAGCGTTCCGGGTCGAAGTGAAAATCTCCCATGTTCGTCCACCAGAACCAGTCCTGCACGATGTTATCCACCGGGATATGTTCCGCGCGATAGCGCTTGGCGACATCCAGCAATTCCTGCTGCGACTTATACCGGTTCTTGCTCTGCCAGAATCCGTACGCCCACTTACCGTACATCGGCGCCGTTCCGGTCAACTGGCGATAAGCGCCGACGATCTGATCGAACTCCGGGCCATAGAAGAAGTAATAGTCAATCGTGTCCGCCGCTTCCGCACTGAAGAACAAATAGTTCGCGAAGCGATTATTCATTCGTCCCCGGCCATCGTTGTTCCAGTAGATGCCGTAGCCGTTGCTCGAAAGCATCATTGGGATGGAAATATTGGTGTTGTCCTGCGAGATGTCGACTGACTCGCCGCGATAGTTCCACACCCCCGCCTGGTGCTGGCCCAGACCGTAGATAGCCTCGTGCGAACCGTAGATATTGAACACAGCTTCCGACCGGTACATGTCCTCGCCATTCACGCGAGAGGGCTGCATCAGATGCGGACCCTCCTGTACCAACCGCCGACCGCTCGCGTCCTTAGTAAACAATCAGGCCCGTGGCGCGCGTTACTGTCGCCTGCATCCTCGCCGTCGAAAGGGTGACGTCAGTGGCGGTTTGCGCCAGCGAGAATGTCGCCCCCGGCCAATCCGTCTTCACGATCGCCGGATGCGGACGGTCAGGGAATCTACCGGTTGGCGAGTAGACCACATGCAGAATGGAATCGGTACAGACCAGAATTTCGAGCGTGCCCGTCTGCATCGGAAACACCACCCGGTCGGAACGCTGTTCGACCCCTTGAACCGGATTGAGCGTATTGAACTGCGCGCAAAGCGGAGCCGCCAACAGCGCAGCAACCAGGCACTTCATAACTACGCCGTAATAGGGCTCGTGCAAAATGCGCAGCGCTTCGCCTGAATGGGAATCTCGCTCAGGCACTCCGGACACTTCTTAGTGGTCGGATCGGCCGGTGGTTCCTTACGAGCCCGCGACACCAGCGCGTTCACGGGCAGTACCACCATGTAATAAACGGCCGCCGCAATAATCAGGAACGAAACTACCGCATTGATGAAGTCGCCCAGCAGGAAGGCGCTGCCATTCACCGTGAACTTGATCGCCGAGAAGTCGGGCTTACCCGCCACCGCCGCGATCATCGGAGTAAGAAGGTCCTTGGTGAATCCCGTAACGACACCGCCGAACGCCGCGCCGATGACTACGCCAACCGCCATGTCGACTACATTTCCGCGTAACAGAAACTGCTTGAATCCGCCTGCCATACCTTGTTCTCCTTGAAAGCGCGCCTAAAGACTCGATAAAAAACCATGCAGCCGTTCCATCGCCGGTTCGAGAATGGCCCGCTCCGCAGCGTAACAGATTCGAATCGAACCTTCACCGCCCGCGCCGAAAGCAACGCCCGGAGCCAGCCCCACCTTCGTCTCCATTAATAAGCGCCGGCAGAATTCGAACGAGTCCGTCAATCCTTCAATGCGCGGAAACAAATAGAACGCACCCTCGGGACGCGGTACGGTTACGCGCGGCATTCCGGTCAACGCCTCGATACAGAAATCGCGATTGTCTTTCAGCCGTCTCAGCATGGCCGCAATCTCCGGTTCGCCATCGTTCAGCGCCGTCTCGGCCGCTTTCTGCGTGAAGCTCGGCGCGTGCGAAACGATGAATTCGTTGAGCTGCGTGGCCTTCGCCGCCAGATCCGCGCGCGCGATCACCCAGCCGATGCGCCAACCAGTCATGCAATAAGTCTTGCTGAACGACTGCGCCACCACCACGGCATCCTCGCGCGTTGCCAGCCTGAGGATCGATGGAACCGGTGTGCCCAGCGATTCCGTTTCGTACCAGAGCCGGTCGTAAACCTCGTCCGCAAGCAGCCACAATCCATGTCGGCGGCAGAACTCGAGCAGACGCCGCTGGTCCTCCAGCGTGGCCACCCACCCCAGCGGATTTGAGGGCGATGTATAGATCAGCAGGCGCGTACGCGGCGTAACCGCGGCCTCGATGGCGTTCCAGTCAATCTCATACCTGTCGCCTCTCAGAGGATGCGGCACCTCGATCGGCTTCGCATTCGACATCGCCACAATCGACGACCCATTGGGCCACGCCGGCGTCAGTACGATCGCCTCATCTCCGGGATCGAGCATGCACCTGATCGTCACGTTCAACGCCTGTACGCCCGAAGCCGTAATCACGATCTCGCGATGCGGGTCGAGTTCCACCTGCTGCAAACGCCGATAGTAATCGGCCAAAGCCTCGCGCAGCGAAAGCAGCCCGCCGTTCTCCGTGTAGAACGTATAGCCGTTTTCCAATGCGCGTGTGGCGGCCTGCTTGATGTAGTCCGGAGTCGGCTGATTCGATTCGCCGAAATACAGACGCAGCACGCCGTCCATGCGGAATGCAATCTCCGCCAGTTCGCGAATCCGCGAATGCGGAACCGCGCCCACCGATCGCGCCAGGCTTGCTTCCGAGTAAGTTATCGCCACACGCGCATTTTCTCACTGTGCTCGTCTCCGCACATCTGTGGCGCTCGCGCCAGCCATACCCACAGGCGCACGATTGCATTTGCGGCACTTACACGCTGGCCTGCGCCGTGCCTGATCGTCTACCATATGACCGCCCGATCCACTCTGGTTTCTATCGCGATCCACGCCGCCGCCATCGTCCTGTTGCTGCTGGCATCGAACCAGGCCGCTCCCACGCCTCGTCGTGTTTCGTCAATCGCCCTCACACCACTCCCTGCACCATTCCTGCCGCATCCAACTCCCGACAAGGCGCTCGGCGGAGGCGGCGGCATGCACCAACAGCTTGCCGCTACAGCCGGACACCTCCCGAAAATCGCAGCGCGCCAGTTCGTGCCGCCCACCCTCGATATCCTGAATCCACATCCAAAGCTCGCCATGGAAATGACGATCGAAGCCCCACTCGATGCAGCGCTGCTCGACCGGCCGCTCGCCAATCTGGGCGATCCGCTGAGCAAATTCATGAACAACAGCGCGGGTATGGGTGGGCCTCTGGGGATCGGTAACGGCCACGGCACCGGCATCGGAGACCGAGGGGGCCCCGCGGTCGGCAACGGAGACAGCCTCGCTGGTACCGTCTACAAGCCCGGCAACGGCGTTACCGCACCCGTACTGATTCACTGCGTAGAGCCCGAGTTCAGCGAAGAAGCCCGCAAAGCGAAACGTTCGGGTGTAGTTAAGTTGCTCGCGGATATCGACGCCTCGGGTCGCCCGCGAAATATCCACGTGGTGCAGAGCCTGGGTATGGGACTCGACGAACGCGCCATCGGAGCCCTCGAGCTTTGGCTATTCAAGCCAGGCACGAAGGATGGCAAGCCGGTCGCCGTATCGGCCCTCGTGGAAGTGTCGTTCCACCTGCTTTGATTCGAAGTTTCGCCGGCCGTCACACACCGGACCGCGTCGGCGAGAACGGCCGGACTGGTTGTGCTTTCCTGAAGTGAGCACAACCAGCTCCGTTCGCCCTCAATGCTGCGGATAGCGCAGTACCGTGTAACCGCCCAGGCTGAGGCTGTCGCTGCCGGCATTCGAAATCTCGCCGAGAATATTTACCTGAACCCCGCTCTGTGCGGGCGCGGACACAATGCCCGGAAGAAAGCTCAACACCGTGCCCCAGCTTTGCATGCTCAATTGCGCACCTGTCGCGCTCAGCGACGCTTCGAGTTCACCGGCCACCGCCACATCCTGCATACTGCCGTGGCGCGCCACAATGGTGGTGTTCCCCCAGTTCACCTGGACATCGAAAGCCGAGGCCGATCCCCCGTGCGCGAAGTTGAACCGCACTTCAATACGGTCGCCCGGATTCAACGAGGCCGCCGGGATATCGCACGTTCCCAGACTGACCCACGCAGCCGCCACGGTACTGCGCCCGTTCCCGCTGCACAGCACCTGAGCCAACGCAGTTTCTCCGCCGCTGCTGGTCCCTCCGCCCTGCACCGCGCCCACCACCCCGCCGACATCGCTGGTTGAAGGATCGATCCGATAGTTCGCCACCAACGTGTCGCCCGGCTGCGGCGGAGGATACGCCACATTGAATTGCAGCGTCGAACCGCTCAGCGTATAATCCTGCCCCGCCAGCATGTAGAGTCCATTGCGAAACAATGCAAGGCTCGAAGCGCTCGGCGGATTCACCAGCGTGAAGCTGCTGTTGGCGCCATCCACAATGCCACCAGGTATCTCTGCATCGAAGAACTGAGACGTCTGGCCGCCGCATGAACCCGCCGTTCCGTCCACATACACGCAGTCGCCCACATTACCCACAACCGTTTCGATCTGGCCGTTTTGATTGATTACCGCCACCGCGCCTACCCCAAAGCCGGGCCCTTTACTCGGGCGCTGGCCCAGATCCGCTACCAGCCCGATCACCGCCGATTCAGGAATTGACGTCGAATTGCCCGCACTGCCTCCTCCGCCCGAACTGGTCATCGCACCCGTGCGAACTTCCGCTACCGGCAGTGGCACAGCGCTCACCGGAACCGTCCACGTTTCGGTGAACTGCTGGCTTCCGTCGCTTTGATAAGTGACCGTATAAATGTTGCCCGGCGCCGCGATCCCGGCGTTCGGCGCCAACTGCACCAGCAGATTGCCGTTGACCACAGTCACCGTCTTGCTCTGTTGCACAATGGTGCCGATATTGACTGCATCGAACGTGCTCCACTGGATTGTCAGGCTGCCGCTGAAGTGTGTCCCATCGGCTTTATACAGAGTGTCCTGAATGGTTGTGAGCCCGGTTTGGGCGAAAGCCAGCCCGCATAGCGCGGCGGCTGCAATTATCGTGCCGGCTAGCGGCGTCAGTGTTTTTATGTGGTTTCGCATGCTTCTCTCTGGCCACATCAGTACCATCGAGCGCCCGCGAAACGGTCCAACGCGAAGCTGAAAATTGCCGCTAACCTATGGCCCAGGCAAGCGTTAAGGATATTTACGAGACTTGTGACCGGGTTTCTGGCTCTGTATAAAGACCGCGTTCCCGAATCCATGCCAGCACCGCGCCGGGGACAGGAACGTGCCCGTCGCCGCGTGCCAGGCGGAGGCGGATCTCCGACGAAGAAACCGGCAGATAAAGACCCTTGAGTTCGTGCACGCGCGCCCCTTCCGGTGTCGCATACACAGCGTCCGGTCTCGATACGACAATAAACTCCACCAACCGTATCAACTCGCGCCACCGATGCCACGTCTGAATCTCTCGAAACGCATCCGCGCCGATCAGGAAACCCAGCGGCCCCCATCCAGCCCCTAGCATCTTCTCCACCGTCAGGATCGAATAGCTGCGCTTCGATCCCTGCTCGATTCGCGAAACCTCGAAGCGTGGCTCGCCCGCGCAAGCCAGTTCGCACATGCGTACGCGGTCCTCGTATGATGCCTGCGCGCCGTGCCTCTTATGGGGGGGATTGTCGGCCGGTACAAAGAGCACTTTCTCCAGACTGAAGCGGTCGGCCGCGGCGCGCGCGATCTCGATATGCGCATTATGAACGGGATCGAACGTGCCGCCGAACAGCACGTTTCGCGCCATCATATGTATCGAGCCGCGCGCGCCGCCGCCATCAGCTCCGCTCGATCTTTACCGAGTTGACCTTCACGTCCTTGTTCGGTTTGTCCTGGGAATTGCGCGGCAGCTTTGAAATCTTCTCGACGACATCGTACCCTTCCACCACTTCGCCGAAGATGCTGTGCTTGTTATCGAGCCACGGAGTCGCCGCCACCGTGACGAAGAACTGGCTGCCATTCGTGTTCGGACCGGCATTCGCCATCGACAGCAGTCCCGGCTTCGAGTGCTTCAGCGAAGGATGAAACTCATCCGCGAAGTTGTAGCCGGGGCCGCCGCGTCCCGAGCCCTGTGGGCATCCGCCCTGAATCATGAAGTTCGGAATCACGCGATGAAAGATCAGGCCGTCGTAAAACGGCTTGCCTGTTTTCTTGCCCTCCGCGAGGTCCGTAAAGTTCTGTACCGTCTTTGGCGCCTGTTCGGCGAACAGCTTCACTTTGAAGCTTCCCTCGCTCGTATCGAACAACGCGTATGTTTCGTTAGCCATGTTTTCGATTCTATCGGTCCCACATCTGCGCCCGCGGCTTCACATCTGCGAACGCTGCTCGCGTGCGGCGAGCGATGCCAATTCATCGGCCCGATTGTTGTCCTCATGCGACGCATGGCCCTTGGTCCACGACCATTGCGTCTGATGCCGTGCCACTTCGCGATCCAGTTCCTCCCACAGATCGCGATTCACCACGGGCTTCTTCTGCGCCGTCATCCAGTTGCGCTTCTTCCAGTTCGCCACCCATTGCGTGATGCCGTTCTTCACGTATTCGGAATCCGTCACCACCTCCACTTCGCAATTCTCTTTCAGCATGCGAAGCCCTTGAATAGCGGCCTGCAGCTCCATACGGTTGTTCGTCGTATGTGCTTCGCAGCCGAAGATTTCTTTCTTGTGAGGCCCGTACCGCAGTATCGCGGCCCATCCTCCACGCCCCGGATTCCCCAGGCAGGCGCCGTCCGTAATCACCTGAACTTTCTTCACCAGATTCCTCTTGTACCATCTCGCGTCTTACCGGGCGCGGCAGCCCCCCAAACACACTCCAAAACATTTTTCAACTTTTTTGGTTTATCTTTTTACGTTTTCGTTTCATAATGAGGGACAGGGAGAATCACAATCGATGGCAACAAAAAAGGCAGTTAAGAAAGCCGCACCGAAAAAGGCGGCCGTGAAGAAGGCTGCGCCGAAAAAGGCCGCACCCGCGAAGAAGGCTGTTGTTAAGAAGGCCGCACCCGCGAAGAAGGCAGCAAAGAAGGCGTAGTTGTGCCGGGCAGGCTCGATCCGCAACCGGGTCGAGCCTGCCCATTTTTTTTTGCTACATCCGCGCCCAGTGCAGGTATCCGATCATCGTCTTCCCATCGATGATCTTGTTCTTCCCGATCCACTCCTTCAATTCCTTCTTCGTGAACCAACGCGTCTCGATACGTTCGTCCTCCATCGGCCGCGCTTCGCCCTGCGTCAGGCCGGTCGCAAGGAAGATGGTCATCTTCTCCTCCACGAAGCCCGGGCTGGGATAAAACGTCGTCAGCTTCTTCCACTTCTTCGCGCGCAAGCCGGTCTCTTCGATCAATTCGCGCTTGGCCGCCTGCGCCGCCGTTTCCCCTTCATCAACCTTGCCCGCCGGCAGTTCCCACATGTATTGTGCCGCCGGCAACCGATACTGGCGCACCAGCAGAATGCGATCCTTATCGTCCACCGCCATCATCACCGCCGACCCCGCATGCCGCACCACGCTGCGCTCGATCTTCCAACCCGTGCGATCGGTCGCTTCATCCTCCGTGACCCGAAACAGCCTGCAACTGTAGACTTCTTTTGACGAGACGATTTTCATAACAGAGCCTTTCGTGTATTCACCACATCTTCCGCCGTGAGCCCACCCCGGCGCGCCGTGGCAATCCCATACCTCATGTTGAGCAGATGCTTCGGATGGTGCGCGTCCGTGGAAATAATGAACTGCGCGCCCTTCGCCTTAGCCGCGCGGATATGGTTCGCGCTCAGGTCCAGGCGCTCCGGACTCGCATTCACCTCGAGCCAGACGCCGCGCCGCACAGCCTCTCCGATCACCCGCTCGAAATCGAACGCGAACGCCTCGCGATGCAGCAGCAGGCGCCCCGTGGGATGCCCCAGCGCTTTCAGATGCGGACATTCAAGCGCCTTAAGCAGCCGCTCCGTCATCTCCTCCGGCTCCTGATTCATGTGGCTGTGGACGCTGCCGATCACCATGTCGAGTTCCGCCAGCGCGTCCCACGCGATATCCATCGCCCCGTCCTTCATGATGTCGCACTCGAGCCCTGAATGAATCCGGATTCCCAGATTACCGGTCTCGTTGATCTTCCGCACCGTCCGCGCAAACTCCACCACGCGCTTCTCGTCCAGGCCGAACGCCATCGCGATGGCTTTCGAATGGTCGGTGATCGCGATGTACTCGTACCCCAGATCGCGCGCCGCCTCAGCCATCTCTTCGAGAGTCGCGCGCCCGTCCGTCGCCGTCGTATGCATGTGCAGATCGCCGCGGATATCGTCCTGCTCCACCAGCTTCGGCAGTGCATGCGCTTCGGCCAGTTCGATCTCGCCCTGGTTCTCGCGCAGTTCCGGCGGGATCCAATCGAGCCCCAAAGCTTGATAGATGCCCCCCTCCGTCTCGCCGGCCACCCGCGTTTCATCTTCGGCGCGAAACAGCCCGTACTCGCTGAGCTTAAAGCCCATTCGTATCGCCCGCTGCCGCAGCGCGACGTTATGTTCCTTGCTGCCTGTGAAGTACTGCATTCCAGCCCCGAAGGTCGCATGTTCCAGCGCGCGCACATCCACCTGCAACCCCTCGCGCCCGAACTTCACGCTGGTCTTGTTAGCGCCGCGCCCCAGCACTTCCTGCACTTTCGGATGCGCCGCCACGCGTTCCAGAACCGCCGCCGCATTCGGTCCCGTGACGAGAAGATCCAGATCGCCAATGGTCTCCCTGCCGCGCCGCAGACTTCCCGCCGGGGTAATCGCTTCGATCCCCTCCACGCCGGAGAGCCACGCGGTCAACTCCTTCGCCGTATTGTCCGCAAAGCTCAAAAGAAAACGCCCGCTGCGCTCCTTGTATTGCATGATGCTGCGCAGAACTTTTTCTTCTAGCTTGGCGCCCATGCGCGGCAGCGTGCGCAGTTTCTGGTCGCGGCACAGTTGCTCCAACTCGTCCATGGTCTGGATCTGGAAATGTTCGAACAGCAGCGCGATGCTCTTCGGGCCCAGCCCCTGGATCTTCAGGAAGTCGAGCGCGCATGAAGGGAACTTGCGCAGCAACTCATCGCGCTTATCGAAGCTGCCATGCGCGTCGATCTCCTTCAGCACTGCCGCGAGGCCCTTGCCGATACCGGGAATGTCAGTGACTTTACGTTCGGGGTCGGCGAGAATATCCGAAATCCGTTCCGGATAGCCTTCGATAGCCGACGCGCCATTGCGATAGCTGCGGATGCGAAAGCCGTCCTCGCCCGCGATCTCCATCAGATCGCCGGTCTCGTACAGAATGCGTGCGAAGTCGCGATTTTCCAAGCCTTCAGTTTACCCGCCTGAACACGTGGCCATAACGCTTCAGATCCACGCGGTCGCCGCTGATAACCACGCCCTCAGTGCGCAAACGCAGACGCTGCTCGAACCCCGCTTCACCGGTGAGGCGAATCAGGCCCTTCGCACCGAGCACGCGATGCCACGGCACGCCCTTGCCCGCACGCAAAGCCCAGACTACCTGCCGTGCCGCGCCGGGATACCCGCTCGCCGCCGCGACATCGCCGTAGGTGGCCACTTTGCCTTTCGGGATACGCCGCACAGTCTTAAGTACCTGGTCAAACACATCTATAATTGTGGAATGCCGGATTGGCTGACCGCTCTTGCGATTGTCGCGATTCCCACAAGCGTCGCGCTTTACCTGGCGCTTTCAGCGCGCAGCGGGCGCGTCTGGGAGCTGAGTCAAGAGCCGAAGTTGCGAATCCCGTTAAGCGTGTTCTGCGCCTGCTTCTGGCTGTTGGCCGGTGTGTTCGATTTATTCGGCCCCCGCACACCGTGGCACGTTCGGTTCTGGGGAATCATGTCGCTGATGCTTTCGTTCCGTTCCCTCCGTTCCCTTTGGGACTTTTACCGCCAAATGCATCCCCGGCAATAGCGCCGTGCCGCGCGTCATGCGACACGGCGCCTCCCTCGAATTGCACAAGCCGGCTTACTGAACCGCGCTGTTGTGCTTGTCTTTGTAAATATCCTTGCTGATCTTGTTCTGCTGCTGATTGACCTGCTTCTTCTCGTTGTTAGTCAGGTTGCCGCCGTTGTCCTTGCGGTCGGTGCGCACTTCCTTGTTCAGCTTCGCTTCCTTGTTTTCGAGGTGCGCGGTTTCACCCGCTGTCAGCTGGCCGGACTTCACTCCGTTGGCGATGCGCTTCTGTTGATTCTCCTTGCGCGCGGCGATCCGGGTATCCTGCGCGGGCATCGTCACCGCAAATAATCCTCCCACCAGCATCGTTGCGATCATCGTTCTTTTCATGGCGTTTTCTCCTTATCGTTTATGACTTCGAACTACACACGGTCTAACCGATTCGGGAAAACGGAGTTGCGCTGGATGGAAAAACGTTCATATTAACTTCCCTTCAGGAGGAAGTTAACGGGAGTTATAACGATTGACCCTCAATTCCAGGCGCGGCCGATTCCGCGTCCTGAAATTGAACGACTGTACACTTCGCGAACGCGGACTAGCGTTTCGCCGTGGCGACGTGGCCGCGTCCATCCCGGGCTTCGTTACCCTGGAAGTGCGCGCTATCCACGTTCTTTGACGGTTCGGCTTTTTCGCCACGTGCAGGCGTCGGGCCTTTATAGCCATGCTCCGGATGGAGCCTGTTATTCACGTTGCCCTGAAAATCGGTGGCGCCATGAAACCACGGGCCCGCGCCCACGAAGCCGTCCCCGTTAAACCATTCCGGCCCGTAGTAGCCAGTAGGAGCGCATCCATAAGGAGCGGTGTCGTAATAACCATAAGGACAATCCGGAGCGACGCCGATTTCGACGCTGACCTGGGCCCTTGCCGTGGGAGTGCTGACCGTCAGGCCGATTCCGGCCGCGGCAGCTAATACCATAAATGAAAGTACGCGCATTCAGTTCACCTCGCACTTGTAAGAGCACTTGCATGGCCGAGTGCTTTCCGGGTGAGGTTGGTTGGCAGGCGTATCGGCCAGGTAACGACCCGCACCGAGTTCAGAATCCCAGCCGCTCCAGAGTCTCGACTTCGCCACGCAGATCTTCAATTGTGTAGTCGTCGATCATCACGCCATGGGCTTTCAGGAATCCGTCCAGCTTGTAGCGGGTACCGAAACCGAGAAGCCGTTGCAACTCGGTTTCCGTCAGATCGCCGCTCTTGAATTCTTCGAGCGCGCGACGCGACAGATCCCGCTTGCCATTACGCTGAAGCACATGCGGCCAAATCCAGAATATTCCAGAACTCCGGAAACGATACCGAAGCCGCCTCCGCATTATCGATCGTCGATTCCCCATCCCCCCGCAGCGCCGCCACCGCAAATGCCATCGCAATCCGATGATCCCCAAACGAATCGAACCCCGCCGCCCTGAACTTCTGCCTGCCCGGCACGCGCATCCCATCCGGCGTCACCTCAACCTGAATCCCCATACGCCGGAAGTTTTCCGCGACCGTATCGATGCGGTCCGTCTCCTTGATACGCAGTTCCTGGGCATCGCGCACCACCAGTCCCTCTTCTGAAGCCGCACCCAGCACTGCCAGCACCGGAATCTCATCGATCAATCCCGCCGCCAGATCGCCCTCGATCACGCCCCCGCGCACCGGCGCATGCCGCACACGAATATCCCCGATCAACTCCCCATTCACCGATTCGATCTTCAACACCTGAATCGGCGCGCCGATCGAAAGCAGAAAATCGAGCAGCGAAGAACGCGTCGGATTCAGTCCCACACCCTGAATCACCAGGTTCGACCCCGGCACCAGCAGCCCCGCCACCAGGAAAAATGCGGCGGATGAAAGATCGCTCGGCACCGTCAACTCGCGTCCCGTAAGCGTTGGCCGGCCCTCCAGCGTAATCACGCGCTGCGCCACTTTAAGATCCGCCCCAAACTCCCGCAGCGCAATTTCCGTATGGTCGCGCGACCGGATCGGCTCCCGCACAATCGTCTGCCCCTCCGCGAACAACCCACCAAACAGCACGCACGTTTTCACCTGCGCACTAGCCACCGGAAGCGTGTAATCGATCGCTTTGAGCGGCCCCCCATGAATGGTCAGCGGAGGAAAGCGATTTTCCCGCGCCTCAATCCGCGCCCCCATCTGCGCCAACGGTTTCATCACGCGATCCATGGGCCGCCGCGACAGCGATTCGTCGCCAAAGATGCGGCTGGTGAAAGGCTGCGCGGCCAGCAGCCCCGACATCATCCGAATTGTCGACCCCGAATTGCCCGCATCCAGATCGGCCGCAGGCTGCGACCATCCATTGAGGCCGCGCCCATGAATCGTCACCAGCGTGCCCTCTTCCTCCACCTGAATGCCCAGCCCCTGCACGCATCCCAGCGTCGAATGGCAGTCGGCCCCCGTAGAAAAATTGCGGATCGTCGAGACCCCCTCGGCGAGCGATGCGATCATTGCATAACGATGGGAAATGGATTTGTCCCCGGGCAGTACAACCACACCGGAAAGGCTGCTCGCCGGGCGAATAATTTTTTGCATGAAGCTCCATTGTAAAGTGGTTAGTCCGATGTCATGTCATCTTCATGTTGGCCGCTCCATATCGGGCCCTCCCCAGCGCATCGGAACTTTTTTTCGCATGGAGAAAAGAACTACACATGACGTGCTTGGGAAAACGGATGCGATAGGACATAATATTCGTTTGACCGTTTTGCCCCCAATGCAGCCTGAAGCTTTTTGACAGCCGACCTCAATGCCACAGATCTTCAAACCCGGCGCCAATGCGTTAGCCCGCACCACCATCGTCCTCGCCGTTTTAACCATCGGCTGCGTGGGCGGCGCACTTTTCGAGTTGATCGCGGATTCCGAGTATGCGACCCGTCAGGGCGAAGCGCGCGAACAGCCCATCCCGTTCAGCCATGCGCATCATGTCGCGTCCATGGGGATCGATTGCCGCTACTGCCACACCGGCGTCGACAACTCCCCCCACGCGATGATCCCGCCTACCAAGACCTGCATGAATTGCCACTCGCAGATCTGGATCGACAGCCCCACCCTCGAACCCGTTCGCGAAAGCTACCGGACCAACGAATCGATTCGCTGGACCAAGGTCACCGATCTTCCCGACTTCGTATATTTCAACCACAGCATCCATATCAAGAAGGGCGTGGGCTGCGAAACCTGCCATGGCCGCGTCGATAAAATGCCCCTGATGTACCAGGAGTCGAACCTGCAGATGCGCTGGTGCCTCGATTGTCACCGCAACCCCGAGAAATACGTTCGCCCCCGCCAGTTCGTCACCAAAATGGGCTACGAGCCCGAGGTCGACGCCAAAATGTCGCAGGAAGAACTGGGGCCGAAATTGGTGAAAGAATACGAGATTCAAAAGCTGGAGACCTGTTGGACTTGCCACAGATAGCGCAATGAGTGAACAAAAACAATTTTTGAGTTTGGAGTCCATTCAGAAGCGTCTGGAGCAGGCGAAGGGAGCTGGCTATTGGCGCAGCCTCGACGAGTTGCTCTCGACCGACGGCTTTAAGGATTACCTGCATCGCGAGTTTCCCCGGCAGGCCGGCGAATGGATTGACGATGAAGGCCGGCGCAATTTCCTCAAGATCATGGGCGCCTCACTGGCGCTGGCGGGTCTTTCGGCCTGCGTCAAGCAGCCCACCGAATATGTAATGCCCTACGTGGAAGCGCCCGAGCAGCTTTCACCCGGCAAGCCCCTCTTCTACGCCACCGCGTTTCCCGTCAGTGGCGTGGCCAACCCCATCCTCGTCGAGACCCACGAATTCCGTCCCACTAAGGTGGAAGGCAATCCGGAACATCCCGCCAGCATGGGCGCGGCCGACGTGCCGACGCAGGCTTCGGTACTCGGTCTATACGATCCGGATCGCGTCCAGACCGTCAACTACATCGGCGAAATCCGTTCCTATACTTCGTTTCTTTCGAATTTCCTCGGAGCGCTCGAAAAGCAGAAAGCGAAGAACGGCGCGGGCCTGCGCATCCTCACAGAGACCGTCACTTCGCCCACCCTCTACGCCCAACTTCAGGAAGTCCTGAAGCTGTATCCCGGCGCCAAGTGGTATCAGTGGGAACCCACCGGGCACGGCCGCCGCATGGGAACGCAGATGGCGTTCGGGCAATTCCTGAATCCCGTCTATAAATTCGATCAGGCCGATGTCGTGCTCTCGATCGACGCCAATTTCCTCGCCAACGGGCCGGGCGGCGTACGCTACGCGCGCGACTTCACCTCGAAGCGCGTCGTGCGCGGCGGCATCACCACACAGAGCCGTTTCTACGCGGTCGAATCGACGCCCACTTCCACCGGATCGAAGTCCGACCACCGGTTGCCTCTCAAGCCGTCCGAAGTAGCGCCGTTCGTTCGCTCTCTTGCCGCCGGCCTTAGCGGAGGCGTTGCCGGCACTTCGAAATTCATGCAGGTACTGATCAAAGACCTGCAAGGCGCCAAAGGGAAATCCATCGTCATCGCCGGTGAAGATCAATCGCCCGAAGTTCACGCGGTGGTTCATTACATCAACCAGGTTCTCGGTAACAACGGCACAACCGTAACCTTCACCGCGCCTATCGAACAGAAGCCCGTGGATCAATGGGCCGACCTCCAGTCCCTGTTGCAGGATCTCAATTCCAATCAGGTGGATCTGCTGCTCATCCTGGGCGGCAACCCCGTCTACAGCGCGCCCCCCGAATTAAACCTGCGTGGCACAATCCAGATGGCGAAACTTCGCGTCCGCCTGGGCCTGTACGACGATGAGACTTCCGAAGTCTGCCAGTGGCTGGTCCCCGAAGCTCACGCCTTCGAACAGTGGAGCGACGCGCCTGCCTATGATGGCACCGTGACTATCATGCAGCCGCTGATTGCCCCGCTCTATGGTGGGAAATCGGCGCACGAGCTGCTCACCGCGTTCACCGAAACCCCCGAGAAATCGAGCTATGAAACGCTTCGCGATTATTGGAACGGCGTCCACAAAGGCGGCGATTTCGATACCTGGTGGAAGCATTCGGTTCACGACGGCTTTGTAAAGGAGTCGGCGCTGCCCGCCGTCAGCGCCACCGCGAAGTTGATTCCAGTCGCCTCGAGTGCCGCGGCTGGAGAAGGTTACGAAGTTTCTTTCCACGTCGACCCTTACATCCTTGACGGGCGCTACGCCAACAACGGATGGCTGCAGGAATTGCCCCGTCCCGTAACGCGCCTCACTTGGGACAATGCGGTAATCCTCAGCCCAAAAACTGCCACCGATCTGGGCGTCACCGATGAAGATCGCGTGGAAATCGCCGTCAATGGCGTCACCGTATGGGGTTCCGTATGGCGCGTACCCGGCCAGCCCGACGGGTCGATCGCGCTCAACCTCGGCTTTGGCCGCAAGCGCTCGGGCAGGGCAGGGAACGGAGCCGGCTTCGATGCATACTTGCTCCGCACGGTAGCCAATCCTTACCGCGCAACCGGCGCCAAGGTAAAGAAGCTGGGCGAAAAGTTCCGCCTCGCCGCCGTGCAGCACCACTTCCTGATGGAAGGCCGCGAACCCGTCAAGACCGCCTCGCTTGCCGAGTATATTAAGGATCCCTTCTTCGCCCAGAAGGAAAGCGAAACGCCGCCCAAGGGCCTCACCATCTTCCCGCAGGTCTGGGAATACAAAGGCTACTCATGGGGCATGGCCATCGATCTCACGGCCTGCAATGGATGTAACGCCTGCGTAGTAGCCTGCCAGTCGGAAAACAATATCGCGGTAGTCGGTAAAGAGCAGGTGCTCAACACCCGCGAAATGCACTGGATCCGCATCGATCGTTATTACAGCGGCGATACCGCGAACCCCCAGGCTTACTTCCAGCCCGTCGCCTGCGTGCAGTGCGAGAATGCTCCCTGCGAGCTGGTCTGCCCCGTCGCCGCCACCGAGCACGACGCCGAAGGCCTGAACAACATGGTGTACAACCGTTGCGTCGGCACCCGCTACTGCTCGAACAACTGTCCCTACAAAGTCCGCCGCTTCAACTTCCTGCTCTTCAGCGACTGGGAAACTGAAAGCACCAAGCTGCAGAAGAATCCCGACGTCACTGTGCGCAGCCGCGGCGTCATGGAAAAATGCTCTTTCTGCGTGCAGCGCATCAATTACGCGAAAATCACCGCGGAGAAGCAGGAGCGCCGCGTGCAGGATGGCGAGATCGTCCCGGCCTGCGCGGGTACCTGCCCCTCGCAAGCCATCATGTTCGGCGATCTCAACGATCCCAAGAGTAAAGTTTCGCAATGGAAACGCGAACAAACCAATTATTCGTTGCTGGGTGAACTGAATACGCGCCCGCGTACCACTCATCTGGCCGAGATCCGCAACCCCAATCCGGAACTCTCGGGCGGGGAGGCTTAGGAGATATGGCGCAACCAGTCGAGCTTCCGAGTAAGATTCACGTCGGTCCCGTGATCGACGAGGGCCATAGCCTTGCGTCGGTTTCGGATAAAGTAGGCGGCATCGTCATCAAGCGTAAGATCACGCTGGGCTGGGTCTTCGGCCTGCTGATCGCTTTCGCCGTGATGCAGAATCTGATGATCGGCGCCACCTGGCTGCTGATCAAGGGCGTCGGCGTCTGGGGCCTCAACATCCCCGTCGGCTGGGGCTTTGCCATCATCAACTTCGTCTGGTGGATCGGTATCGGCCACGCCGGTACGCTGATTTCCGCCATCCTCCTGCTCCTCAATCAGTCCTGGCGCAATGCCATCAACCGTTTCGCCGAAGCTATGACGCTCTTCGCCGTCATGTGCGCGGGTATGTTCCCGGTCCTCCACACCGGCCGTCCATGGCTGGCTTACTGGCTGATGCCGTACCCCAACACGATGGACCTCTGGCCGCAGTTCCGCAGCCCCCTCGTCTGGGACGTGTTCGCCGTCTCGACTTACTTAACTATCTCCGCCGTGTTCTGGTTCGTAGGTCTGCTGCCCGACCTCGCCACCCTGCGCGACTCCGCCAAACCCCGCTGGCAAAAAGTGATTTACGGCGCGCTCTCCATGGGCTGGCGCGGTTCCGCCCGCCACTGGCAGCGCTATGAAAAGGCGTCTTTGCTTCTCGCCGGCATGGCCACGCCGCTGGTGGTTTCGGTCCACACCGTAGTCAGCTTCGACTTCGCCGTCGGCATCATCCCCGGCTGGCACACTACCATCTTCCCGCCCTACTTCGTCGCTGGCGCCATCTACTCCGGGTTCGCCATGGTGCTCACCCTGATGATCCCCGTCCGTAAATTCTACGGGCTCGACGACATCATCACCCTGCGCCACCTCAATAACATGGCGAAGGTAACGCTGGCCACCGGCATGGTGGTCGCTTACGGGTACACTTTCGAAGCTTTCTTCGGTTACTTCAGCGCCGACACTTACGAGCGCTTCATGATCTGGAACCGCATGACCGGGCCCTACGCGCCCTTCTACTGGTGCCTGATCCTCTGCAACATCATCACGCCGCAGTTCCTCTGGTCGAAGAAGATCCGCACCAGCCCTGGCATACTCTGGTGCATCTCCATCATCGTCAACATCGGTATGTGGCTGGAGCGCTTCGTCATCGTCGTCACCAGCCTCCACCGCGACTTCCTGCCCTCCAGTTGGAGCATGTACTGGCCCACCATCTGGGACTGGGCCGTCTACACCGGGACGCTCGGGTTCTTCATGACCATGATCTTCCTGTTTATCCGCGTTCTGCCCATGATTACCATCTTTGAATTGCGCATGCTTCTGCCCGGAGCGCGCGTGAAGGAGCCGGTTGCGCAATGAGCGGTCACGCAGTCGAACAACCTACTCTTTACGGGCTGATCGCCGAGTTCGAGACTCCCGGCGAATTGGTCGCGGCAGCCCGCCGCACGCGCGAAGCCGGCTACAAAAAGTACGACGCCTACTCGCCCATGCCCATTCATGAAATGGACGCCGCTATGGATCTGCACGACAACCGCGTCTCCCTGTGCACCCTGATCGGCGGGATACTGGGCGGCACGGGCGGCTTTGGACTCATGACCTGGGTAGCTGCCGTAGCCCTGCCGCTGAACATCGGCGGACGTCCCCTCATCAGCGTCCCCATGTGGATTCCCATCACCTTCGAATGCACGATCCTGATCGGCGGCCTCACCGCTGCCATCAGCATGATCGTCATGAACGGCCTCCCATCGCCGTATCATCCGGTCTTCAATGTGGAAAGATTCGCCAACGCCTCGCGCAGTAAATTCTTCCTCTGTATAGAGTCCGACGATCCTAAGTTCGACTTAGCCGGGACAGCCGGCTTTTTAGAAAGCCTTGGCCCCGAAGAAATAGCGGAAGTGCCCCGATGAGAATCAGATTAAATGTGGAACAGGCGCTTTCGCCTGTTCATCTCTGTCTCCTCCTGGCCACACTGGCCCTGGCGGGTTGCTCTCGCCTCGACATGCAGGATCAACCGAAGTACAAATTCCAGGCGCAAAGCGAATTCTTCGCCGACGGACGCGACGGACGTCCCGAAGTCGAAGGCACCATAGCCCGAGGCTCCCTCGACGAAGACACCGCATATTACACAGGCAAAGACGCAGCAGGCAACGACATAGACGCTTTTCCACTGGCAGTAGACAAGCCGTTGATCGAACGAGGCCAACAGCGCTTCGATATCTACTGCGCACCCTGCCACGGGCGCATCGGCAACGGCCTCGGCATGATCGTCCGCCGCGGCTTCAAGCAGCCCCCGTCCTATCACATCGACCGGCTGCGTAACGCCCCGGTAGGCCATTTCTTCGACGTGATGACCAACGGCTACGGAGCCATGCTCAACTACGCGCAACAGGTTCAGGTGCGCGACCGCTGGGCCATAGTCGCCTATATCCGAGCTCTGCAATACAGCGAGAACGCCAATATCAACGACCTGCCCGCCGAAGCTCGCGCGCGCGTTCCAGGTGCCGGAACCCTGCCCACGCCCGAACAGCAGGCCGCCCAAAAGTCCGAACCGCTGGTCCCCTCCGACAGCGATTTCTATAATTTCCCGGCCGTGCCCGCTACCCCGGCCGGCGTTCCCGGCGCCATCGGGGCCGGCGCTAAAGAACCTTCCAATCAGCCAGAGAGAAAATGACGACGACGGAACAGAGTTACGCCACCGCCCCGCAATTGAGCGACACGCTCAAGCGGTATTCGTTTATCGCCACGTTCGTCGCGCTGATCGGCCTCGGTGCGACCGCGGCTGGCATCTTTATGCCGGGCTTCGGCGGTATGGAGCAGTTCCTGCGTTCCTACCTGGTCGGCTTCTGGCTCTGGTTCGGCGCAGGCGCCGCCTGCCTGCTGATTCTGATGACCCAGTTCCTGACCGGCGGCGCGTGGGGCGTGATTATCCGTCGGCCTCTCGAAGCCGGCGCCAAAACCCTTTACATAATGGCTGCGCTGTTTTTGCCGCTGCTCATCTTTCACGAAAAAATCTATTGGTGGACCACACCCGCAGGGCTGGCCGACAAAGTCATCCACGCCAAACGCCTCTACCTGAATGTTCCGTTCCTGTACGTTCGTTGGGTAATCTACTATGTCTTTCTCTGCGGCTTAACCAAGCTCCTGAGAAAGTGGTCGCTGCTCGAAGACGCAACCAAATCCACTGACTACTCGAACAAACTCGAGTCGCTGAGCGCTCCCGGCGTTCCCCTGTTCTTTATCTTCATGACCTTCTGCGCCGTCGATTATATGATGACGCTCGAACCCTACTGGTTCTCCACGGTCTACGGCTTCATGATAGTGATCGGCTGGTGCCTCACTGCCATGTCCCTCATAGTGGCTACCCTGGTCTTCCTCGCCAAATACGCTCCCATGGATCACGCCGTCACTAAAAAGCATCTGCATGATCTCGGAAAATTAATGTTCGCGCTGGTCATGCTTTGGGCCTATCTCAATTTCGCCCAGTTGCTGATCACCTGGTCCGGCAATCTCCCCACCGAAATCATGTGGTACATCAAGCGCTGGAACGGCGGCTGGGGCTGGGTATCCCTGATCCTGTTATTCGGCCACTTCGTCCTGCCCTTCTTCCTGCTGCTCTCACAGGATCTCAAGAAAAATCCGCGCACTATTTCAGCCATCGCCATCTATCTTGTACTGGTGCACGCAGTGGATGTCTTCTCGCTCGTAGAGCCCAACTTCCAGAAAACCAGCGACCCCCATTTCGCCATCTCCTGGATGGATATCACGGCTCCCATAGGTTTCGGTGGCCTGTGGCTGGCGATGTTCTTTCGTTTTCTTACCGAACGGCCGCTGTTGCCGCTGGGCGCTCCGGATCTTATAAAAGGTTTGAATCATGGCAGAGATCACTAATAAACCGCACAAGCCGGACGAAGGGAACCCGGAGGTTTCCTTCGAGCGACGCGACGTTAACGTCTTCCGCATTACCGCCTTCGGCATCGGCCTGCTGCTCGGCTGCATCATCGTGATTTTCGCCATGTGGGCCATGTTCGACTACCTCTATAAGGTTGAGAGCGACAAGAATCCGTCCAATCCCCCGGCCATGATGAATCAGCGCCCCACGCTGCCTCCGGAACCCCGGCTCCAGGGTATCGTGACGCCCGATCCGCCGCGCGTCGAACTCCAGCAACTCAAGGATGACGAAAACGCGATACTGAATAACTACGGCTGGATCGATCCCAACAAAGGCACGGTGCGCATCCCCATAGACCAGGCAATCGATATGGTGGCGAAGAAGGGTTTACCCTCGAAGCCGAGTCCCGCCGGAGCCGATAACGATGGCTACCGGACCATCCCGTCCGACGCCAGCGGCGGCAGGACGCCAGAGAAAATTTCTCAATGAGAAACAAGCTCGGCACCTCCCTTTATCCCCAAACCCCCAAAGCCAACGTGGGGCAGGTTGGTTACCTGCGGCCGATTGGTAATCGGCCTCCCCTGGCATGCAGATTCCGTCTCATCTTGACGCCTGCCTTGGTCTTCCTCCTCGCCGCAACCATCCTAAGCGCCGACGAAGGTCCAACCCTCTCCGCACCGTCCCCACAACGCGTCCCAGACCTAATCAACATGAAGGGAGTAGACCGCCCAACGCCGCTAGCGGGAGTAACCATCGAGCAGCGCCTCAACTCCCAGCTCCCCCTGGACGAGCCCTTTAAAGACGAAAACGGGAAAACTCTTCCCTTAGGCGCTTATTTCGGAAAGCGCCCCATAATCCTCGCCCTCGTCTACTACGACTGCCCCATGCTCTGCACCCAGATCCTCAACGGAATGGTGCGAGCCGCCAAAGTTCTCACCCTCGACGCCGGTAAAGACTACGACGTAGTAGCCATCAGCTTCGACGCGCGCGAAGGCCCCAAAGAGGCCGCCGCCAAGAAAGCTGTCGAAATGAAAGACCTCAGGATGCCCGGCAAAGAGGGCGCATGGCACTTCCTCACCGGCGATCTCAATTCCATCAAGCGCGTCACCGACGCCGTGGGATTCCGTTACAAGTGGGACGTGCATACCGCGCAGTTCGCCCACGCCAGCGCCATCTACATCCTGACCCCTGAAGGTAAACTTTCCAAATATTTTTATGGCATCGATTATTCGCCCAAGGATATGCGATTAGGATTAGTCGAAGCCTCGCAGAATAAGATCGGCAATCCCGTCGACCAGATTCTGCTGTTCTGCTACCACTTCGATCCCCACTCGGCTAAGTACACGCCCTATGCCATGGGCTTGTTACGACTCGCCGGCGGCGCAACAGTTTTGATGCTCGGAGGATTTGTGTTCATATCGCTGCGGCGCGAGCGCCGGGAGAAAGGGAGTCGGGCCGCCTGAACCATATATGATGGAAGCGAAAAATTTTCAGCTTTTTCCCGAGACGGCATCGAGCATCGCCAACCAGGTAGACGCCCTCTATGTGTTCCTGGTGCTGGTCAGCGCTTTCTTCTCGCTGCTCATTGCATTTGTCGTAGTCTTCTTCGCCATTAAATATCGCCATCGTCCGGAGAACGGACCGCCCATCGCCCATGCCGAGGAAGAGCACGGCGTCGGCGGCATGATTCTCGAAATCGTCTGGTCGGTGATTCCGCTCCTGCTCTCGCTGGTTATGTTCGGCTGGGGCGCGGCGATTTTCTTTACCGAATCCCGCCCGCCCGCCGATTCCATGGAAATCTACGTCACCGGCAAGCAGTGGATGTGGAAAATTCAGCACATGGAAGGCGCTCGTGAAATCAACGAGCTCCATGTGCCCATCGACCGCGACATCAAGCTCACTATGACGTCCGAGGACGTGATTCACGATTTCTACGTCCCCGCATTTCGCACCAAGGCCGATGTGGTGCCCGGTAAGTACGTGGTCGAATGGTTCAAGCCCACTAAGATCGGCGCCTACCACATTTTCTGCGCCGAATACTGCGGCACCAAACACTCGGGCATGATCGGTACCGTCTACGTCATGAGCCAGGCCGATTTCGATAAGTGGCTGGGAGCTGGCGGCGGCGAAGGTTCCATGGCCGAACAGGGTCAATCGCTGTTCAACCAGCTGGGATGCGGCAACTGCCATCCGAGCCTCGTCAACGACAACAACGGTCGCTGCCCCAATCTCAACAATCTCTTTGGCTCGCAGGTGGATCTCAAGGATGGTTCGAGAGTCCGCGCCGACGAATCCTACATCCGCGAATCCATCCTCTATCCGCAGGCGAAAATAGTCGCCGGGTACGATGACATTATGCCCACCTTCAAGGGCCTGATAACCGAAGACGGGATGCTGAAATTGATCGAGTACGTGAAGTCGCTGGGGCCGCCCGCCGGAGTGGTGGATCGCGCCACCCCGCTGCCGGTGGAAACCAGCACTTCGCCCAATCCGAGTACGCATATGCTGCCACAGGGCAAGACCGCGCCGCAGCCGAAAACCGCACCTCGGCCGGCACCGGCGCCACAGGGGAATCAATAAGTTGCTGGGGACACAAGAATGATAACGGCGACTCAAACCGCAGTAAAAGAAAAGAATTACATCAACGCTGAAGACGGGTTGATGAGTTGGCTGCTCACCGAGGATCACAAGCGCATCGCGCTGCTCTACCTGATCGTGGTGACCGGATTCTTTGCCATAGGTGGACTCTTCGCGGCACTGATCAGAATCGAGCTCGCCACTCCGGCCGGCGATCTTTTCGATTCCAATACCTATAACAAGGTATTCACCATGCACGGGGTCATCATGGTCTTCTTCTTCCTGATCCCGTCCATCCCGGCCATCCTCGGCAACTTCCTTTTGCCTCTCATGATCGGCGCCAAGGATCTCGCCTTCCCCCGAATCAACCTGCTCAGCTGGTATGTCTACATGGTCGGCGGAGTCATGATTCTCTACGTCCTCTTCTCGGGCGGCGTCGACACCGGCTGGACCTTCTACACGCCCTTCAGCACTTCCTACTCAAATGGCTACGTAATAGCCGCAGGCCTGGCCATCTTTGTCAATGGTTTTTCTTCCATCCTCACCGGCCTCAACTTCGTAGTCACGGTGCACCGCATGCGCGCACCTGGCATGACCTGGTTCCGCCTGCCGCTGTTCGTCTGGGCGCACTACGCCACCGGAGCCATCATGATTCTCGGCACGCCGGTCATCGCCGTTACCCTGTTCCTTCTGGTGCTCGAGCGCGGCCTGCACATCGGCTTCTTCGATCCTGCCTACGGCGGAGATCCGATCCTGTTCCAGCACATGTTCTGGTTCTACTCGCACCCGGCTGTTTACATCATGATTCTCCCGTCGATGGGAGTCATCTCCGAAGTCATCTCGACCTTCTCTTCCAAGAAGCCCTTCGGCTATACCTTCATCGCGTTCTCCAGTATCGCCATCGCCGTTTTCGGCTTTCTCGTCTGGGGCCATCACCTCTTCGTCAGCAGCCAATCGGCCTATGCCGGCATGGTCTTCTCGGTCCTCAGTATGATCGTGGCCATCCCTTCGGCGATCAAAGTCTTCAACTGGACTTCCACGATGTACAAAGGTTCGGTCCGTCTCACTACTCCCATGCTCTACGCCATCGGCTTCATGGGCCTCTTCACCATCGGTGGTTTGACCGGACTCTTCCTCGCTTCCATGGGCATGGACGTCCACCTGACCGACACCTACTTCGTAATTGCGCACTTCCACTATGTGATGGTGGGCGGAGCCATCCTCGGTTACTTAGCCGGGATCCACTTCTGGTGGCCGAAAATGTTCGGCAAAATGTACGATGAGAACTGGTCGCGCCTCTCGGCCGTGATCATCTTCGTAGGCTTCAACCTGACCTTCTTCCCACAGTTCCTGCTGGGATACATGGGGATGCCTCGCCGCTATCACGTGTATCCTCCCGAGTTCCAGGTATTGAATGTCCTGTCATCGGCCGGCGCGTCGCTCGTCGGGCTGGGATTCCTGATCCCCCTGACTTATCTGCTCTGGTCGCTTAAGTACGGTCCCGACGCTCCGCCCAATCCCTGGGGAGCCACTGGCCTCGAGTGGCAGACCACTTCGCCGCCGCCGAAACATAACTTTGAAATTACGCCCGTGGTTACCCACGAAGCGTATGACTATGACGCTCTGTACAAGAGGGAGGGTGGGCACGTTGGATAGTCACGTTGCAGTCTCCGATGAAGCCGTTGTCGAGCACACCACGCTCAAGCACCACTTTGAAAATGCCGAGCAGCAGAAAGACGCCGCCACGGTCGGCATGTGGGTCTTTCTGGTTACCGAAATCATGTTCTTCGGGGGCCTGTTCCTGGCCTATTTCGCCTACCGGCAAAAGTATCCTATCGCTTTCGCTTCCGCCAGCAACAAGACCAATCTCCTGATCGGCGCCTTCAACACCACGGTACTGATCTGCAGCAGTCTCACCATGGCCCTTGGAGTACATGCCGCCTCGCTTGGTAAGCGCAAACTCCTGATCCTGTTCCTGATTCTTACTCTGTTGTTAGGCGGAGCGTTTCTCGGAGTCAAGACCTACGAGTATCACGATAAGTGGGTTCACCATGAAGTCCCCGGCGAACACTTCGAGTGTGAAGGCTGCAAGGATGCCGGCCACGCCTCGCTCTTCTTCTCGCTCTACTTCGGCATGACTGGCCTGCACGCCACCCACATGATAGTAGGTGCGGGCATTCTGCTTGTACTGATCTGGCAAGCGTACAAAGGGAAGTTCACCGCCGAATGGTATACACCTATCGAGATGTTCGGCCTCTACTGGCACTTCGTCGACATCGTGTGGATCTTCCTGTTCCCCCTGCTCTACCTGATCGATCGCTCCGGGAGGGGGTTGTCCTGATGGACTCTCACGCCGAACACCACATAGTTCCCAAGCGCGTATACTTCGCGGTCTTCGCCGCGCTCATCGTATTGACTTGGGTTACCGCCTATGTCTCGACCGTCGACTTAGGCCGCTGGAATATCTTCGTGGCCCTGGCCATAGCCATCGTGAAAGCTTCCTTAGTCATCCTGTTCTTCATGCACGTAAAATACAGCTCGCGCCTGACCAAGATGACCGTAGGAGCCGGCCTGTTCTGGCTCATCATCCTGCTCTTTATGACCATGACCGACCTCTGGACCCGTAACATGATGGGAGTTCCTGGCCGCTAGCAGAAAACCACTCACAGGATCGTCAGAACCGCAACACCGTTCCTCCAGCTTTGAAAATCCTAAGGCGTCAACCGTGTGACTCATGGCCGCCACATGTGGAACACATGTGTGCATGTGTTCCACATGCAAAGCTGAGCGCATGCCCGTAATGATCCAGCTCCGCAATGTGCCGGACGATTTGCACCGGAAGCTCAAAGCCCGCGCGGCTACTGCCGGAATGTCCCTGAGCGAGTATCTCGTTCGCGAAGTGGCGAAAACGGCCGAACAGCCGACCATGGAAGAGTGGTTGCAAAGACTGAAAAAAATGAAGCCGATCAGGACGCGCGAATCCTCAGCCGATGCCATCCGGGCAATCCGCGACTCCAGATGATAGTAGTGGATGCGTCAGCTGTCCTTGAGATCCTCAAACAGACTTCGACCGGACTCGAGTTCGCCGCTGCATTGGATGGCCATCTCTTGCACGCGCCGCACCTCATCGATCTCGAAGTAACCCGAGCTTTGCACCGCTGGGAGTCGCGGGGCGAGATCTCGCCGCGAGCGGCTCAAAGGGCTTTGGAAACCTTCCTTCTTATGCCTGTCACCCGATATCCGCATATTACGTTCCTCCCAGGAATATGGTCACTTCGCCACAACCGCGCAAAGCTGCTGACCATGGATAGCGCGCTGCGCGGACTCGCCGAGAGTTAGTTCCCCAAAACTTCCATCATGTCGGGGCCGCAGATCCGCACGATCTCGGCCTTGAACTCTTTATCCGGTCGAACCTTAGCCGGAACATCCAGCACCACCGAAAAATCCCGCGTCGCCTCCAGCCGCAACCGCACCTGAGTCTCCCCGGGCTTACGACCGAACAAACTCTGTAACTCCGCCGCCCGGTCGATCCCATTCCGCCCCACGAAAACTTTAATTCCAATCAGCGTAGGCAAGGGCACCCGAGCCACGTCGAGCGGGACTATCTCCTTAATCGAAACCTTGGTGGGATTTCCCTCCTCCGGCAAAGCCGATCCGCGAATCAAAACCGCCTGATCCTCCACCAGAGCTGCACTCAGCCCCTCATATGAAGTAGTGAAAACCATAGCATCGATAGTGCCCAAACGGTCCTCAATGACCATCGAGGCCCACGGCTTCCCATCCCGATTGCGCCGCCGCTGCACCCCGGTCAGGATCCCGCACAAAGCCACCTCGGCCCCCTTCTCCAGGCCCTCGAGCTTCGTCGAATCGTGCGTAGCCAATTCGCAAATCTTCTCTTCATAACTATCGAGCGGATGCCCCGAGACATAGAACCCCAGCATCTCCTTCTCGCCCTGCAGCTTCTCCCGCGGAGTCCAATCGTTAGCCTTCGGCAGAGCCGGCTCCGGATGATCCTCCGCGATCAGCATTCCAAACAAACCCTCCTGCCCACTCGCGCGATCTTTCGACGCCCGATTGCCCGCCTCGATCGCGCCATCCAGAGCCAAAAGCAACTGAGCCCGCGTCCCCTGCAAACCGTCCATCGCGCCCGCCCGCACCAGGCTCTCCATCACGCGCCGGTTGATCGCGCTCATATCCGCGTCCTCGCAGAAACGATGCAGCGACTGGAATTTGCCCACCTTCTGCCGAGCCTTGATAATGGCTTCCACCGCGCCCTGGCCGACGTTCTTAACCGCCCCCAGTCCGAACCGAATCGCATCCCCCTGCTCGTCGCGCACCGGAGTAAACGTCCACTCGCTCGCATTCACATCCGGCGGCAGCACCCGAATATTCATCTCCCGGCACTCGTTGATGTACTTCACGATCTTCGCCACATTGCCGGTTTCCGACGTCAGCAGCGCCGCCATGAAATCCACCGGATAATGCGCCTTCAGATACGCCGTAACAAAAGCCAGAAACGCATAAGCCGCCGAGTGCGATTTGTTGAACCCGTACCCGGCGAACTGCTCCATCAGATCGAAAATCTTCTCGATCTTCTTCTGCGGGAAGCCGCGCTGCAGAGCGCCTGAGATGAAGCGCTCGCGCTGCATCGTCATCTCCTCGAGCTTCTTCTTCCCCATCGCTCGCCGCAGAATGTCGGCATCGCCCAGCGAATACCCTGCCAGGCGGCTGGAAATCTGCATCACCTGTTCCTGGTAAAGAATGATGCCGTAGGTCTCGCCCAGAATCTCCTTCAGGTCCGGCACGTCGTAAACCACCGACCGCCGCCCATGCTTGCGCTCGATAAAATCGTCGAGCATCCCGCCCTGAATCGGGCCCGGCCGATACAGTGCGTTCAGCGCCGTCAAATCTTCGATCCGGCTCGGCTGATAGCGCCGCAGAATATCCCGCATCCCTGGCGATTCGAACTGAAACACGCCGCTGGTAAATCCCTTACAGAAAATCTCGTAGGCCGCCGGATCTTCGACGGGCAGATCCTCCACCACCAGTTGCACGCCATGCCGCTTCTCGATCATCCTGAGCGCATCGTCGATCAGCGTCAGCGTCGTCAGCCCCAGAAAATCCATCTTCAGGAGCTGTAGCTTATCGAGCCCGTTCATGTCGTACTGCGTGACAATTTCGTCTCGGTTGGTCCGGCTCAAAGGCACCAGAGTTTTCAAAGCCACCGGCGAAATCACTACCCCCGCCGCATGCACCGACGAGTTGCGCGCGAAACCCTCCAGACGCTGCGCGACGTCCAGAACTTCCTTCACACGCGGATCCTTCGAGGCCAACTCGTTGAAGCCCGGCTCCTGCGCGATCGCGTCCTTCAGCTTGATATTCAGAACGTTCGGGACCAGCTTCGTAATCTTGTCTACGTCCCCGAAGCTCAGCTCCAGCACGCGCCCCACGTCCTTGATTGCCGCCCGCGCCCCCAGCGTGTTAAAGGTGATGATCTGCGCCACCTGCTCGCGCCCGTACTTCTCGGTCACGTACTGGATCACTTCGCCGCGCCGGTTCATGCAGAAATCGATATCGATATCCGGCATGCTGATGCGCTCCGGATTCAGGAAGCGCTCGAACAGCAGCCCGTACTGCAGAGGATCGATATCCGTGATCGACATCGAGTACCCCACCAGACTCCCCGCCGCCGAACCGCGCCCCGGCCCCACGGGAATGTATTTCGATTTGGCATAGCGGATGAAGTCCCACACAATCAGGAAATATCCTGAGAACTTCATCTTCTGGATCATCGAGATTTCGAATTCCAGCCGCTCCACGTACTCCGCCAGATCGTGCTTCAGCCAACCCGACGCACGCAACGCTTCGAGCCGAGGCCGCCGCCGTTCAAACCCCTGCCGCGCCACATACGCGAAATACGAATCCGCCGTGTAACTCTCCGGAATATCGAAACGCGGGAACGGATCTTTGACTTTCTCGAGCTTCACCTCGCAGCGCTGCGCGATCTCCCACGGCCGGTTCACCGCGTCTTCCAGTTCGCCGAACAGCCCCATCATTTCGTCGCGCGTTTTCAGATAGAAATCCGGATGGTCCCAATGCATGCGATTGGGATCGTTGATCGTCTTTCCCGTCGAAATGCACATCAGGATCTCGTGCGCGCGCGCATCCTCTTTACGCAGGTAATGCGAGTCATTCGTCACCACCAGCGGGATGCCCGTGTCCATAGACAGCCGATTCACCTGCGGAGTGAGCCGCTTGTCTTGCTCAAGCCCGTGATCCTGAATCTCCAGGAAAAAATTATCTTTGCCGAACATCTCGCGGTAGCTGTACGCCAGCCGCCGGGCATCGTCATACCGATCCGCCAGTATGGTTTCATTGAGATCCCCGCGCAGGCACGCCGAAAGACAAATCAACCCCTTCGAATGCGCGGCCAGCAAATCTTTATCGATGCGCGGCTTATAATAAAACCCTTCGAGGTACGCCGTCGAAACCAAATCGATCAGATTCCGGTAGCCCTCCTGGTTCTCGCACAGCAGCACCAGATGGTTGTAGCGATCCGTATCGGAGCGCGTCTTATGCCCCTGCCCCGATACATAAACTTCGCACCCCAGCACGGGACGAATCCCATTCGCTTTGGCCGAATTATAAAACTGCACCGCGCCGAAAAGATTGCCATGATCGGTCATCCCGACCGCCGGCATCTTCTGCTCCGCGCAAACTTTCATGAGCTGATCGATTTCACAGGCGCCATCGAGCAGCGAATAATCCGTGTGATTGTGAAGGTGAACGAAAGGGGTGTCTGCCATTTGACGATACGGCGGGGGAGTGCTCTTATTTTAACCTGGTGGGGCAGATTTCCGATCTGCCGGATACTCAACGGACCCGAAATCCTGCGCGGTATGCCAGTGGACTGGTTTGCATCCGTTTCCGGAAATGATGCCGCAGCGTGAAGGACGAACCGAAGCCGCATTTTTCCGCTACTTCTTCCACCGACAGCGCAGTAGTCTCAAGCAACTCCTTCGCCCGCGCAATACGAAGGCCGGCGACCCAATCCGCCGGGCTCGTCCCTGTCGTATCGATGAAACGCCGCGTCAAAGTCCTCTTGCTCACGCATACCTGGCGCGCCAGGCTGTCAATCGTCAGATCTTCCGCAAGGTGCCGCTCGACCCATTCGAGAAGCCGGGACAGCCAGGGACTGCCCTCGTCCGCGACCGGCCGTTCGATGAACTGCGCCTGGCCTCCATCGCGGTGCGGCGGCATGATCAAACGACGCGCCACCTGGTTCGCCACCAGGGTCCCGAAATCGCGCCGGATAATATGCAGCCCGAGATCGATACCAGCCGCGCTGCCTGCCGAAGTCAGAATATCGCCTTCATCGACGTAGAGCACATCCGGTTGAATGTGAATCTCCGGGTACCTGCGGGCCAGTTCGCCGGTGTAGCGCCAATGGGTGGTCGCGCGCTTGCCGTTCAGCAATCCCGTGGCGGCAATCACGAACACGCCGGAGCAAATGGAAACCAGTCTTGCCCCACGCCGATGCGCGCGCCGCAGGGCATCGATCAGGCGTACCGGAGGGGTCTCCCGATGGTCGCGCCAGCCGGGAATGACGATCATGTCGGCCCGATGCAGTTGTTCAATCCCCTGCGCCGGCGTCACGGTTAAACCACCAATCGCGCGTAACGGCCCCGGCTCGAGTGCGCAAACTTTGAAGTCATACCAGCTCTTCATGGTGGGGCGCGGAAGCCCGAATAACTCCACGACGATGCCGAACTCGAAGGTGCATAAACCGTCATAGGCCAGGGCCGCAACCGTCCGCTGACGGAGCTGTTCGGTCGGTCTTCGGCGCGCTGGCACTATTTGTACGGTAGTTGACTCTCATGCCACTCGTCAATATCGGCGTTTCGGGCGATTCTGGAGGTGGAGATTCTATGACGCCTGCCATTCCGGCACCCACCAGCGAAATCCGCGCCAATCCAGTTACAGAGGTACCGCCGGCTGAGTCCGGCGCCGCCTTGCTTCACTTTTCACGCAAGCTGCAGTTTGAAACCGACTGCTACGATGTGCACACCGCGCTGCGGTCGGAGTCCCCGGGGTTCGTACTGATCGACGTGCGCGGGCGCCAGGATTATTCGAGAGGACACGTCCCGAAGGCTGTCAATATTCCCCATTCCATTCTCACCGCGGAACGTTTGCAGGCCTGGCCGGAAGGCACGCTTTTTGTCGTCTACTGCGCCGGGCCGCACTGCAACGGCGCCAACAAAGCGGCCATCCGGCTCGCCCGGCTGGGCCGCCCCGTCAAAGAAATGATCGGCGGAATCACCGGCTGGATCGATGAGGGGTTCGCGCTGACGGAATCGTAAACCATCGCCTGAATGCGGCTTGATATTCTAACTGTTCATGATGAAACGCGTCGCCGCAGCGGCCACCGTGTCAGTGGCGGCTCTGATATTTTTCAACGCCAGACCGGTATCCGCGCAGGCCAACTTCGTTCCGGTAACCGAGCAGACTATCGAGAAGCCAGATCCGGGGGACTGGCTGATGTGGCGCCGCACCCAGGATAGCTGGGGCTACAGTCCACTGACCCAGATCACCAAAGCCAATGTGAGCAAGCTCAAGATGATCTGGACGCGCGGCATGGGCCCGGGAATCATGGAAGCCACCCCCCTGGCCTACCGCGGAATTATCTATCTGCCCAATCCCAGCGATGTAATTCAGGCCATCGATGGCGCCACCGGCGATCAAATATGGGAATACCGGCGCCAACTGCCCGAAGATATCGGGAAGATTTTTGGCGCGTATACTATCCACCGCAACATGGCCATCTACGGCGATCAGGTGATCAACACCAGCGCCGACGATTTCGTTTACGCCGTGGACGCGAAGACCGGCAAACAGACATGGGAAAACCGCATCGTCGATTACCGGGAGAACTCCGCCCAGGAGACCTCCGGGCCCCTCATCGCCGCGGGTAAGATCATCTCCGGACGCGGTTGCGAGCCCAAAGGCGGACCCGATGCCTGCGTGATTACCGCGCACGACGCCAAGACAGGTAAAGAGATTTGGCGCGTTCACACCATCCCCAAGCCCGGCGAGCCAGGCAATGAGACCTGGGGCGACATCCCTTACGATCAGCGCAAGCACGTCGGCTCCTGGATGGTTCCGAGCTACGATCCGGAATTACACCTGATCTATATCGGAACGTCGGTAACGTCGCCCGCGCCTAAGTTCATGCTGGCGGGCAATGACAAAAGGTATCTCTATCACAACTGCACCCTGGCTCTCGACGTAGAGACCGGCAAGATGGTCTGGTATTACCAGCATGTGGTCGATCACTGGGATTTCGATCATCCCTTTGAGCGCTATCTCATCGATACCTTAGTCGCGCCCGATAAGAGCCAGGTGCTGTGGATCAATCCAAGGCTCAAGCCAGGCGAGCGCCGCAAGGTGGTCACCGGTATTCCTGGAAAGACCGGGATCGTTTATACTCTCGATCGCCAAACCGGCGAGTTCCTGTGGGCCACTCCAACCGTGCGACAGAACGTCGTGACTAAGATCAATGGAGCTACCGGGGAAGTTACAGTCAACCCGGAGACAACCTTCAGTCACAAAGGCGAGGAGCGCTTTGTCTGCCCCACCACTGCCGGCGGAAAGAACTGGGAGGCCGGTGCTTACAGTCCGCTGAACAACGTGATGTATTTCCCGTTGCAGAATACCTGTATGACCGTGATGCCTATCTCGGACAAGCCGGTTCCTAATTCCTACTACGCGATCAAATACACTATGCAGTTTCCTCAGGGCGAAGACAAGCTGGGGACCATTTGGGCTATCTCCGTCGAGACCGGCCGGACTCTCTGGAAATATGAACAGCGCGCCGCTCTGATGTCGCTCGTGGCCACCGGCAGCGGACTCCTTTTCGGAGGGGACACCAATGGCCACTTCCGCGCTTTCGATCAGGACACCGGCAAGATCCTTTGGGATGTGAACCTCGGTTCGGCTGTTTCCGGCTTTCCGATAAGCTATACGGCAAACGGCAAGCAGTACATTGCGGTGTGCACGGGAAACGCGCTCCAGACACCGATGCTGAACCGCATGACACCGGAGCTGCATCCGAGTAATTCGAATGCGATCTTTGTATTTGCGCTTGGGGAGTAGAACGATGAAGTACAAGGTCACTGTCATCCTCCTCATCTGCGTGGCGCTGTGGGGGCAAAAGCCGCGCAGCGTCATGGATGGCGTCTACACGGACGAGCAGGCGAAGCGAGGCGCGGATACCTACACCGCTAAGTGCGCCATGTGCCATGGCGGCAGTATGCAGGGCGGTCCCGAAGCGCCTGGCCTGGCCGGGGCGGAATTCCTCTTCAGCTGGAATGGCAAGACCGCGGGCGCGCTTTATAGCTACATTCGCGCCACCATGCCCCCCACCGAACAAGGCACTCTAAGCGATCAGCGCTACGCCGATCTCGTCGCCGCTATCTTTAGGAAGAACGATTTCCCGGCCGGTCAAACGGAACTGCCGACGGATCCCAAAGCGCTGCAGGAAATCCTCATCCCGAAAGACAAGCCGTAAATTATTTGGCCATCCGCTGAATCGCCCGATGATCGAAATCGTTGGCGAATTCGATGAATTCATCGGTAACCACCTGCGACGCCGGAATGACGGTCTTGATCACACCCGCATCCGCCATGAGCTGGATGTAGGCCTGCGTGCCAGTCAACGAGATCGCGCCGATCCGCTTATTATCGGGATCCGCCGCTGGGAGATCGTCTTCCCACGCAGTTAACTCCGCCGTCTTGCGCTGCACGTCCGCATCGCTGAATGGTTTTCCGTCCGCAACCAAAAGGGCGTGCGCGGCCACCGCGGGATTGTAGCGAACCAGCAGCGACGCCTTGACGATGGCCCGCGAGAAATGCCTGAGCGCGTCTTTCTTGCCGGCAATCACCGACGGCGCGGCCGCATAACCGGAGTTCGGTACGTCCCCCAGCGTGGGATGGCGAAAGATGCGCAGCTTCGTGCCCGCCACAATAAACGGAAGCATCTCATATAACGGCAATCCCAGCGCCTCCACCTTGCCCGAGGCCAGCGCATCGAGCGCCTGCTCGTTCAGGCCGGCCGTCACCAATTCATAGTCGCCCGCCTTCAGTCCCAACGCCGAGAGCTCCGATTCCGTGGCAAAAGTTGCTGATGTCCCTGTCGCCGAATGCACGCCGATTTTCTTCCCCCTCAGGTCGGCCGGCGTCTTGATCGCACTGTCCGCGGGCACGCCGATCACGTAGCCGAATTTTGAAATGCGCGCCAGAAACATCTTCAGCTGGACGCCGGTAGCGGACGGCGCGACCAGCGGTTCCATGCCGACGGGGCAGATATCGCCCTCACCGCTCGAGCAGATTCGCCGCGCATCCACCGGACCGTCGCTGGCCACGGTGGTGACCTTCAGGTGCTCTTCTTTGTAAAAGCCCGCGCCCTCCGCGATCAGGTTCAGGGCATTCATCAACGGCGGCGTTCTTCCATCCTTCACCACGGACAGCGCGCTGTCGCTATCTGCCGCCAACGCTGGACCGCAAACCAGCAGCAGGGTCGCGCACACACCCAGACCGGCGCTGCGCATCGAACCGAAACCTGTTACAGACATCTGGGCGTTTCCTCACTTTCCGATTACTCAACGCCAGTATGATATACGACCTGGCGCGATACTGATCCTGAGGCGGGAGAATGCAAAAGCGCAAATTGGGGAACAGCGGCCTGGAAGTTTCAGCCCTCGGGTTGGGGTGCATGGGAATGAGTTTTTCGTACGGCCCACCCAGGGACAAGGGCGAGATGATTTCCCTTCTCCACGCGGCGGTGGAACGCGGCATTACATTCTTCGACACTGCCGAACTCTACGGCCCATACCTCAACGAAGAGTTGGTGGGCGAGGCGCTGGCGCATTTCCGGGATCGAGTGACGATTGCCACTAAGTTCGGGTTCGACCTCAGCCCCGATGCCGATCCTCGCGGCATGAAGGGTCAGCCGCGCCTGAACAGCAGGCCGGAGCACATCGAACAGGCCGTCGAAGGCTCGCTGAAGCGGCTCCGCGTGGATGTCATCGATCTGCTCTATCAGCATCGGGTCGATCCGGAGGTGCCGATCGAGGACGTGGCGGGCGCAGTGAAGAAACTGATTCAGCAAGGCAAGGTGAAGCATTTTGGTCTTTCCGAAGCGGGCGTTCAGACCATACGCAGGGCGCACGCGGTACAACCGGTAACGGCTCTGCAGAGCGAATACTCCTTGTGGACGAGAACTCCGGAGAAGGAAGTGATCCCGACTCTGGAAGAACTGGGCATCGGCTTTGTCCCTTTCAGCCCGCTCGGCAAAGGCTTTCTGACCGGCAAGATGGACGAAAACACGAAATTCGACAGCGCCGATTTCCGCAGCACGCTGCCGCGCTTCACGCCGGAAGCCCTCAGTGCGAATCAGGCGCTGATCGGTCTGCTGGCCGGCATCGGGAAGCGGAAGAATTCAACGCCGGCGCAGGTCGCATTGGCCTGGCTGCTGGCCCGGAAGCCGTGGATCGTGCCGATTCCGGGCACGACAAAGCTTGATCGCCTTGACGAGAATATCGGGGCGCTGTCGGTTGAACTGGCGCCCGGCGATCTGCGTGACATTGAGGACGCGGCTTCGAAGATTACTGTGCAGGGCGCCCGCTATCCCGAAAAGCTGGAGCAGATGACCGGACTCTGAGGCTTCATTAGGAGTCCTTTTCTTGACGGGCTGGGCCTGTTAGGATAAATTCCAATACTATGGCTGAAACAGGTTGGAAGAGTGTCCGAACCATTGTGCTGGCGGGCTTGCTGGGCTTGCTCGTGTGCGCGAGCGCGCAGACTCCCGCGGATATCGATCCCGAGTCCGGCAATCGGCTCCCCTTGCCGAAGCGCGAGGAGATGAACCCCGCCGACCAGAAGATTTTCGACGAGGTGATGGGCCGGCAACAGACCGGGCTTTCGAGCCGCGAGAAAGAGCGTCCCCAGGTACGCATGCACAGCCCTGGGCTGTCGAAGGGCCTGAACGAAGCTCACCACTATCTCAAATATGACGCGGGGATCGGGGATCGGCTGATGACCGTGGCAGTCCTGACCACCGCGCGCGAACTGACCAACCAGTTCGAGTGGACGCAATGGGAAGAGCATGCGCGCACGCCCAAGGATACGCGCTACGTGGAGCCCAATGTCATCGACGCCATCAAATTCTGCAAGCCGGTGACGGACCTCAATCCTAAAGACGCGGCGGTGATCACGTTTGGCCGCGAGCTGTTCGGTGCACGCAAGGTGTCGTCTGAAACCTTCGCGAAAGTTCTCCAGTTGTTCGGACGGCGCGGCACCGTCGACATCGAAGAACTCATGGGGCTTTACGCCGCCACCGCGTATGAGCTGATCGCCTTCGACCAACAATTGCACGCCGGCCAGAAGCCGCTGCTTCCCGCCAACGTGAAGAGTTGCGGAAAATAGCGTCAGCGCTTTCTTGCCGGCGGAGCGAAGATCGCCAGATTCACCGCGTCGGCCATCGCCTGGTAACCCGCATCGTTAGGATGCAGGTGATCGCCGGGATCGAATTCGGCACGCACCTTGGTCGGATCGTTGGGGTCGCGCACCGCAGCATCGAAATCGACCACCGCATCGAAGGCGCCGCTGGTACGGATCCAGCTGTTCACACCTTCGCGGATGGGCTCGCCGGCTTCCCTCTTATAGGGCGCGCCGAGGAACGGCGTCAGCGTACAGCCGATGACCTGAATGCCGTGGGTGTGGGCCTCGTCGATCATCTGCCGGTAGGCTCCGGTGAGATCGTCGACAGTGATCGGATCGGTGGGCCTGCCGGTGCCGATGTCGTTGATGCCTTCGAGCAGCATCACCCACTTCACTCCCGACTGGCTCAACACGTCGCGATCGAACCGGGCCACGGCGCTTACGCCGGCTCCATCGCGCAGGACCTTATTGCCGCTGATCCCCATGTTCCCGACGGCAATATTCGCGGTGTCCTTGCGAGCAGCCAGGCGCGCGGCGAGCAGGGCGGGCCACGAGTGATTGCTGTCCTCGGTTGAGCGGATGCCATCGGTAATTGAATCGCCCAGCGCGACGATGAGGGTCGCGTCGGCAGGCGCGAGCACGTCGACACCAGCGAGCCAGGCGTACGACTGGACCGTGACGGCATCGGCGATAACCGGCTGACCGGAAAAATCGCCCTCTTTCGAAATGTAGTTAGTATGCAGGGCGGCGCCGTGGCTGGTGGGACGCGTGGTTTCGCCGGGGATGTAGAGGCTGACGGCGAGATCGCCCAGCGCCGGGACTTTCAGATCCACGGGATCGCTGACCATCACCATGCCGTCGCCGATGGTGCAGCCCGGCTTGCCGTTGAATGTGAGAGCGCGATCCGATTCGGGAACAATCTCTGAGTCCTTGAAGCGCACTGCGATGTGCGCGGCTCCAACCACCACGGGCGCGGCGCCAAAGGCGTTGGCCAGCTTAATGCGGACGCGGCTGCCCGCAATACTCGTGCGGACGATCATTCGAACTGTTCGATTGCTGTAAGATGGCCGGGGCGGGGGCGCCTGCGCAGGGGCAGGCGGCGTTGCCGGAGTTGCAGGCGGCGGTGCCGGGGCGGGCGGCGGCTGAACGCGTGCGAGGTCCTGCGCGGTCGTCCAGGTGGCCACCCAATGTTCGCGCTGCTGAGCCTCGACAAGGGCGAGTTGCTCGAGTTGCGAAAGAACAAAAACGAGCGCTACACGGTGTTTCATCAGAGTAGGTCTCCGCATTAGAATCTTGTATCAGGTTACATTGAGAGAATGAACGCCGGTATCGAACGCAGGAGGAGCACTCGCGCTTACATTGACGCCGCCGCGGAAATGATCTGGAAAGACGAAGCCGGCAATCAGCAATACGAGAACGGGCGAATTATCGATTGCTCCACCACCGGCGCGTCGATCGCTTCCCCCCAGGCGCTGCCGGCTTCGTCCCATATGGTCATGCGCGCCACCGGAATCGGCATTCTCGCGTTGTCGCTGGTGCGCAGTTGCTCCTGGTACCGCACGCAGTACCGGTTGGGAATCGAGTTTCTGGAGAAGGCCGTGCTCAAGCCCACCGACACCACCGCGGAACCGGAGTATCACGAATTGCTGCGCGCGGGCGCGGCGGGCGAAGGGCGGCGGCTGGACCA
>Ga0302320_10001069_pt1 | contig 65733 bp, 61 predicted proteins | sample Bog_T0_3_FD_202130 | JGI IMG/M metagenome (GOLD analysis project Ga0302320, IMG submission 202130) | Peat permafrost microbial communities from Stordalen Mire near Abisko, Sweden - Bog_T0_3 | ecosystem: Environmental > Terrestrial > Soil > Wetlands > Peat | place: Sweden: Abisko, Stordalen Mire...
CGTTTCCATCGCAGGCGCAACGCTCGCCACCGTTCGAGTACCTTCCGTAGCTTGTTTCGATGCGATTTCCCGTTGCTGCTTTTCGATCTGGTCACGCGTCTGCTGGTTTTGATGCATCTGGTCGATTCGACTTTGTGCCAATGAGACTTGCTGCGGATTCCGCGCGACTTTAAGCGCAGTCTGCCCTACGGCGATTGCGGTCTTATAGTCCCCTGTTTCTTCCAGCAAGTTGGAAGCGTTCAACCGAAAATAGAAGTTGCTTGGTTCGAGCTTCACCGCGGTTTTGATCATCGACAACGCTTCGTTCATGTTCTGGTGACGCATGCCAAGGTAAGCGGCAAGGCGCTCATACGCCGGAGCGAAACTGGGGTTGCTCTGGATGGCGGCGCGAAGGTCTGGCTCGATGAGAGGATCGTCAGCTTGACCCGAATCCATGGAGATCGTGGAGAAGTAATAATCGGCAAGATAGTTCTTGGGGTCCAGCTTGGATGCTTCTCCGAACCATTTGCGCGCAGCTTCGAGATTGCCCGAGCGCTGCTCAATCTCCCCCATGGTCTCGTGCGCGGAAGCGTTGTTGGGATCGACCTTCAGAATCTCCCCCATCAAGTCCCGCGCTTCCTTTTCTCGCTGGACATTGGCCAGGACGATTGCGCGCGCCGCGTCCGCTTCGGCCTGCGTAAGTGGACGCGCAATGTAGGAAGACTCATCGATGGGTGCAGCGGCGCTGTTCAGCTTGAACTGCATATACTGTCCGGTCCGAATATAGTCTTCCAGACCGCTCTGGAACCTCTTCAAATCGCCAAAGACCTTTTCCGCAGCCGTGGCTGGATCCTCATGATGGCTCACGAGCTGGATATAGTCCTGCAGTTTATGGGTTCCTTTTAGATGGTCGGTAACCTGAATAAAATGCGTAAGAGCCCACGATTCGGCGTAGAAAATAGATCCTTTCTCTTCCTCGTGGTAGTAAGGCGAGCTAGCGTCGACCTTGAAGAGAATCGGCAATGGAATCAGCCGTTGCTGCCGCAAATAAAGAATGTGGTTGGCGTCCGGCTCCCCGACAAGAACCTCTTTACTGCGAACTTCGGTATTCTGAAAAAACTCCGCGATTCCCTCGTTCAGCCAGACAGGCATCCATTCGCCCGCATCTCTGAACTGCAGGTGCGTATATTCGTGATAGACAATGGCGAATGGATGCTGTTCCTGTTCGGAATCAAGCCTGAGGAGGATGTAGTTACGGTCCTGGGTCCGCAAGAAATAGCCGGCCAAATTCAATTGGCCCTTCGCCAAATAAGCGGCTGGCTCGAGTGTTTGAAACGTCTTGCCATTCTTCGCCCCGAATACAAGGATCGGTTCCGCAGGATCGACGTTCGCGTTGGGGAATAAAGTTTGGAATACCCAGCGCATGCGCTCGAGCTGATCGAGAACGTGGCGCGCTTCCTTCTCGTTTGCGTCGGAAATGATGGTGAAATGAGGGCTGCGGGCCTCGACCCATTGCGGAACACTGGCGAGAGCCGATCTGTTCAGGAGTGCGATCAGAAGCAATGCTAAGACAGATTTCTTCATTGACCCGTTCAGCCTACTGTCGTTTGGAACTTGCCATGCAAAGTGGCTTGGGATGGCTGGCGGATTCGGTCAGCCTTGGGCAGTCGTTGCGAATCCAACGCAGAAACACCGCTTGCCAAACGACTGCATAGCTTAGCACAGCACAAGGGACCTAGAGGTTGTTGATTGAACGCCATCGGGTTTATTGCCAACTTGGATACTAAGACCTCTTGATGAAAAACTGGTCGAACCGTCAGCACAACCTTCGGTCCATCGGCAGTTGGGAACGCAGTGGGCAAAGGTGCTACCCGCCAGCCTGGCTAATTCGCGGCGAAAGCGCAGTGTTCGTTAGAAGTCCACGTGCGCGCGCACTGACCCGACCCAAGCCGGCCCGCGATCGCGGTTGTAGCCAGGATTGGCAATGTGCTGCACATCGAGCGAATAGAACATGCCGCGCCAGAAGTGCCAGGTGTAGTAGCCCTCAACGATGTCTTCGCGCCCGTAATTCAGATTGCCGTCGCCCAGTAGAAAGCCCAGGCCGCCCAGTTTGAGATAGTTCTGGTGGTCGCGTTTGATGGCGTTCGAAACAAAGGCCAAGCCCACCTTGTCCACCGGCCGGCGCCAGCGTGTCCCGGTGTAGTCGGCGCCAAGCTCCGCCGTCTGGTCCACTTCTGTGTAGGCGTAGGACTCGTGCTGCCCCTCGCTCCAGCCAAAGCGGCCAAAGACGCGCAGGTTCTCCGTGATCTCCTGTTCGGTGTTGTACCCCATGCCGTACTTGAGCGCGCCAAAGTGCTCATGCAGGGTAATGGTCGGCGCGGTCACGCCATATAGAGCCGTATCGGAGCCGTTAAGAAAGTCGGCGACGGCCTCGCGGTAGGTGCCCATGTGTGCGCGATTGGCGTAAAAGAGGACCCGTTGGGTCCCTTTGCGTTTGGGAACAAGACTATGGCGGAGCTCGAACTCGCCGTTTTGCCCGTGCGCGCGGCTAAAGGCCCAATCCATGTCGATCCCGTTGGCCACCGTAGGCATGGCGAAGAGGCCGTAGCGAACAGACCACACCCGGTCGTCGTACTCGGCGATCCCACCCACCGTGTAGCCACGGGTGTCGGCGGCGTAGTCCCATGCGCCGTTGTTGTCCACCGTCCAATTCATGAACTGCAAATGGCTGTCGGAACCCGGGCCGTTCACGTCGAAGAAATCCGGCAACGTCAGCTTGCCGATGCGAAACTCCACCCGGCGGAGCGGCACGCTGGGAGCGAGAGCAAAGAAACCTGGCTCCTGGCTGGTGGTCTGATGGGTAAATCCAACCACTTGGTGAATCTCGTAGCGCGCGATGTAGGGCTTTTTCCCCAGGTTCGGATTGCGCACCACATCCAGATTGGTAAAGCCGGCCATGCCCAGCGCCTCGCTCAGCCCGCGCCCCTCGGCTGCCTCCAGGTCGAAGATGAAGTCCGTGTTGTAGCGGATGGAATGGGTGGGCCGATACGCGGTGTACAGGGTGCCCAGCATGGAGGTCTTATACGCGCCCCGGCTGAGGAAGCTATTGGTTCCCGCGTATGGCGAATGGAAAGGCAGATTGCCCTGGATGATGATGTTCGCTTGTCCCGAGACCCACCACTGGCTGTTATCCGGATGAGGAAACATGGCGACGATCGGTGCATCGTTGGGCTCGTGGCCTACGGGGCTCATGTCAGTCGCTCTCCTGCCGATTCCGCTCTGCCTTTGCGCCAAGGCGTCGTCGAGATCGTGCAGCAGGTCCGCCGTTGCGGTCAATGCGGGCGTCTGCGGCTGCGGAGCGGAAGGGAGCGCATCCGGCGACTGGGCCCAAACGGCCACGGCCACGGTCGAGCCGGCGAGGGCGAGGGCGCTGCGAAGGAGAATCAGTCGGCAACTTGCAATGCGATACACGAGGTAGCCTTTGCCATGAAATGCGGGGGTTAGGCAGACGAGCATAGAATGAACTCGAACTATACCCCCACCCCCTAGATACCATACCGGGGGTGGGTATTGTCAAACAGGAGATTGCCTGTGTCCCACCATGAACGCGAAAAAATGAAGCTGCTGCAACGCTTGCGGAAACTCCGCGGCCAGCTCGACGCCGTGGAGCGCTCGCTGACGGCTGACGAGGACTGCGGCGGCCAACTCATGCTGCTGGCTGCAGTGCGGGGCGGCGTCAACGGCCTCATGGGCGAAGTGCTGGAAACGCATATCCGCTTTCACCTGGTCGACGGCGCCAAGGAGCAGATTGCGCCCGAGCTCGCCGAGGACCTGATCGACCTGGTCCGCGCGTATCTGAAATAGCGCCAACGCGCCTGGAAAGCCGGCTCGCTCCCCAGGCGCGTTGCATCTTGGCGGCCACCCCTCAGGAGTGCGCCGGCTCCTGCTCATGGTAGCGGCCATGGGGCGCAGGAATTGTTAAGGTTTGATGGATTCGCACGAGCGGAGTGGAGCTGGGCGCTCCGCACTTCTTTCATTCGCACTTCTTTCTTAGCACCGCTTGCCGAACATTATGCAGAGTTGGGCTATGATTCGGATTCATAGGTTCCGGTGTGGCAGGGCACGGATGCTGCCGGAACAGAGAAGAGGAGAAGGATGGCAAAGTCCCCCCGCGTCAAAGCTCAAAAATTTGCAGCACAGCCCCGCGTTGTGCTTCCCGGCAGCGAAAAAGCGGCCGTGCCCGACGCCGTTGCTGGCAAAGCCACGCCGAACCAGGCGAAGATCACTGTCTCGGTCATCGTCAAGCGCAAGGAGCCACTCAAGATCAACCGGCGCGGTGGCCGCGCCAACGGCCCGGTCCGCGTCACCCGCGCCGAATACAAGCGCAACCATGCCGCTGACCCCGATGCGTTGAAGCAAGTGAAGGCATTCGCCAAGGAGTTCAACCTCAAGGTCGAAGACGATCCAACGGCGGCCACTCGGCGCACGCTGCAACTGACGGGAACCGCGGCGGACATGAAGAAGGCCTTCGGCGTGGAGCTGAATCAGAGGAAGATCGATGGCGTCGAGTATCGTGTGCGGGAAGGCGGTATTCATCTGCCTGCCGCGCTTGCCGGTTCGGTGCTGGCCGTGCTGGGACTCGACAACCGGCCTCAGGCTCAACCCCACTTCCGCATCAAGTCGACATCGGTTTCAAGCGTGAAGGCCGCTGCCGCCGCGCCCGCCAGCTATACGCCCCCGCAGGTGGCGCAGGCCTATCGGTTTCCCGCCTCGGCCAGTGGATCCGGACAAACGATCGGCATCATCGAGCTCGGCGGCGGGTATCGGCAAGCCGACCTGACCGCTTATTTCCAATCTCTGGGTATCGCCGCGCCCGCCATCACTTCCGTCAGCGTGGACAAGGGTAAGAACGCCCCCACCACCGCCTCCAGCGCGGACACAGAAGTGATGCTGGACATTGAAGTAGCGGCCAGCGTGGCGCCGGGCGCTGCCGTTGCGGTCTATTTCACGCCCAACACCGACCAGGGATTTATCGACGCGATCACCACAGCGGTACACGACACCACCAACAAACCAGGCGTGATCTCCATCAGTTGGGGAGGGCCGGAGTCGAGTTGGACCGCGCAATCCATGGCGGCGCTCGATGCAGCCTGCCAGTCCGCGGCCGCACTGGGCGTCACCATCACCGTGGCTGCGGGCGACAACGGATCCAGCGACGGCACCGCGGGCAATCGCGTCGACTTCCCCGCTTCCAGTCCGCATGTGTTGGCCTGCGGCGGAACGGAGTTGATCGCGAACGGATCGACCATCGTCTCCGAAGTTGTATGGAACGAGCAGGCTTCCAATGAAGGCGCCACGGGCGGAGGCGTGAGCACAGTGTTCCCCTTGTCTAGCTGGCAGGCGAACTCCAGCGTGCCCGCGCCCAGTGCCAGCGGCGGCGGCCGAGGCGTTCCCGACGTAGCCGGCAATGCCGACCCAAATTCCGGCTACTCCATCCGCGTGGACGGGCAGACGACGGTTGTGGGAGGCACAAGCGCAGTGGCTCCGTTGTGGGCTGGCTTGGTGGCGGTGGCCAATCAGCAACTCGGCACCCAGGTGGGTTTTCTTCAGCCGGCGATTTACGCGGCCAAAGCCGCCTCGGCCTTCAACGACATCACGCAAGGGAACAACGGGGCGTTCTCCGCAGGCCCTGGTTGGGACGCCTGCACCGGCCTGGGCTCGCCCATTGCCGGCAAGCTGATTCCGCTGCTTGCAGCCTCCGGCACTCCCACGCAAGCGCCCACGCCGCCTGCCACTCCCCCCAAAAAGAAGAAAAAAAAGAAGTCGGCCAGCGCTCCCATTGCAACGAAGAAAGCTGCAAAGAGAACCGTAAACAAGGTGGGGAAGAAGCTGCCTGTCAAGAAGGCATCCCGCAAGAAAAAGTAGCGCAACCTGCCAGCTGGTCGAGGATTTTCTATCCAGTGAGCGCAGGTTCGACATCGCGGATTCGTCAACTTTACCGCAAAGCCGGGAAAAACAACCGCAGATCCTGCACTCCGTTCAGAATGACAAACGTTCGACGCAAAGAGACCTGAATCGAGATCGCCTGCGAGGAGTGGCCCTCTCAATTGTTTTTGCTTTCGCTGTAGACTTCAGTGCCCCATCCTTTCCGCATTTTCCAGCGGAAAGGGTGGGAAAACCAATGAATTCCAGGTCTACACCACTTCGGAAACTGCCATAACTCCGCTGTGCAAGATACGGGCCAAAAAGCAGCCGCCGATCCTTCGTCGCTGCGCTCCTCCGGAGGACAAATCGATGAAAGTCCTCCGACAATTCCAACTTCGACTGCCGCGCCGCTATTCCCCTTCTGGAGGGACCTGCTCCAGCAGCCGCTTCCAGGTCTTCTGATTCTTACGGAAGCCGCGCTTCAGGTCTTCCAGCAGCCGCTCAAAGTCGGCGTTGGTGCGCAGTCGATTCCATGCCGGGTTGATCTGGAACCAGGGAAAATTCTCATTGCCCAGGTAAATGGCGCGACGCAGCCAGTGCAGTGCTTCGCTGGAATCGCCTTCCACCGAAAAGTACGTGGCGAGCCGGTAGGCCATCTCGCTGTCGGCTTCGGCGGCAGCGAGGGTGTCGTCTTTCAGCAGGGCGGCCGCGCGCGCTCGATCGCCGGCTTGCACGTAGCAGAGCGCCAGGGTGGGCACAGCGATGCGCAGCGAATCGTCGTCAGCCACCACGCCTTCCAGGATCTCGATGGCCGCTCCCAGGTTGCCCAGCCGCATCTGCTGGTAGCCTGCCGAGGTGCGCAACAGGGGATGCCGCGGTTCCAGGGCAAGCCCCTTCTCCAACTCGTCGCCTGCCAACTCAATCTGGTTCTGGTAGTGGTACACGCGCGCCCGGTGGTTATAGAGAATGGGCGCGCTGGCCGGGTTGAGCTTGAGAGCGCGGCTGAACTGCTGCAGCGCTTCGTCGTACATGCCGTCGCCGCGTAGCGCAAGACCCGCCACCATGTGCACGTTCCAGTCGTTGGCCGCACTGGCCAGCAGGTTGGCGATCCCATGGCGCGCCGACTCTTTCTCGCCCCGCGAGAGCAGCATATAGATGCGATAGAGATTGGCTTCGGTGGACGCCGGGTCAAGTTTGAGCGCTTCGTCAAAGGCGCGGCGGGCATGCATCACGTGGATCTGGCCGCCGAATCCGTGGCGCACAAACTGCAACTCGGCAATACCCAGCCCGCACCATCCGGAAGAAAACTCAGGATCGGTCGCGGTAACGCTTACAAATAGAGCATGGGCTCGCTCCAGGTCTGCACGCGAACCGGTGCGCACCATGAACGAACTCAGCAGCGCACGACCCTGCAAATATTTTTCGCTCACGGCGCCAAGCAACGATCCATTGCCGTTGGAACCGGCTCCCCGCGTGCCGGCGCGCGAGCCGTCGACGGGACTCGAGTCCATGCGGTCGGCGGCTGAAAGCCCGTGCAACGCCGCAAACACTTCGTTGGAAATCTCCGACTGCACGGCGACCAGGTCAAGAGACGCCACGCGGATGGCCCCGCCCGAGCGCACGCTCTGCGATGCCACATCCAGAAGTTGCCAATTCAAATCGAAACCTTCATCGGAGCGAAGAAAACTCCCCGCCAGCACAAAGGAGACGAGCAACTTTTGTCCGACGGACAGCGGATCCATTTGCGCAATGGGCAGCCGCATGAGCGTGCTGGATGGCCGTACCACCAGGGCGGGAATGCGCGCCAGCCGTGCGGCAATCGCATCGGCGAGAGCAAAGCCGTAGAGCGGAGCCACTTCGGTTGCGCCCAGATTGTTGAACGGCAGCACCACCAGCGAGTTCTGCGGCGCGCGCTCGGTCGCCGATTCGCGAAAGCGCTCCGCCAGCATGGAAAGGAAGCCGGTATTGCGCTTCTCCGCTTCCGGCCCAGTCGTGGGCAGGTTGGCCGCGGCATCGCCGGGAATAATGCCGGTCTCAATCTGCAGAGCCTTCATGATGGTCTTCAGCGCCTCGCGCACCTCGGCCGCCGAAGCAAACCGCGCGCCGGGATTCTTCTCCAGGCAACTCGCAATCACGCTCTTCAGCTCCGGCGAGATGCCTGGGAAAATGTGGTTCAAGTCTTCCGGGTCGGAGAACTGAATGGCGCGAATCGCTTGAAAGTCCTCCGCATCGGGCCGCGCGAAGGGATGCCGTCCGCTGGTGAGCTCGTAGAGAATCACGCCCAATGCCCACACATCCGACTGCACGCTGGAGTGGCCGGTGACAAACTGTTCGGGCGCCATGTAACGGATGGTGCCGCCGCGCGCTGTATAGGTGGCCGCAACCGATGCTTCCTTGGCCATGGCCGGTTTCGACGGATCGAAGCTGGTATCTTCCGGGGGTAACCGGCGCGCAAGGCCGAAGTCCAGAATCTTGACCAGGCCGCCGTCGGTCAGCATCACGTTCTGCGGTTTCAGGTCGCGATGGAAGATGCCCAGCGCGTGCGCGGCTTGCAACCCATCGGCAATTTGAATGCCCACCGACAACACCAGTTGCAGGCTCGCCGGCCCGTGCCCGATCAACTGGTCGAGCGATTGCCCCGGCACGTATTGCATCACGATGTAGCCTTCATCCCCGCTCTCGCCTACTTCGTAAATGGCGCAGACATTGGGATGCTCGATAGCCGAGGCCAGCCGCGCCTCGCGCAGCACCGTACTTTTGATCTGTTCGGCCGACAGCAAGCCCGGGCGCAGTATCTTCAGCACCACGGGCCGCTGCAATAATGTATCGGTCGCGAGGTAGACCACGCCGCTTCCGCCCGCGCCCAGGCGACGGAGAATCTCGTAGTGTTCGATCGTCCTTCGCTTCATCTCCCTCAAGTTTACCGGTGTCGCCCTGTGCAAAGTCTCAAGACGCGGTGAATTGCAGATAAGCGTCCGATTTTGACCGAATTGGCGGAGCTTGCAGACTTGGGGTCTAGATCCGCGCCGAGTGCCCGGCCCCTTCCCCTGAAATTGGTCCAATGGCTGCCCGCTCAAGCCTCGCCGCAGTCCGTGCGGCCACCCAAATCTGCGCCTGCAATCTGCTACCTTCTTACTGAGAATGACCGACCGGAGAAACAGGGCAATGCGGAGTGTGCGGCGAGGGAGCGCGTTGGCTGGCTATGCATTTGCGCTGGTGGTTTCCATCGCGCCCGCGCAGCAGCCAGCGGCGTCAACTCCGCAAGAACCCCAAGCGCCAAAACAGGTCCAGCCTCGGGGTGAACAGGTGCATACCGGCGTGACCAGCGGCCTGGACGCCGAAACACGGCTCGAAGCTCTCATCGCCGACCACCAGTTTTCGCTGGTTGCAGCGCAGTTGGACAAGCTGCCCACTGAGCAGGCGCAACTCTTTCGTGGGATTCTTGCTAACCGTAACAACGATGCGAAGTCATCCATTGAGTTGCTCGTTCCGCTTGTGGATCAGGTCGCAGCCGGCGGCAATCTCGCCGAGGAAAAACTTCTCCGCAAAACTCTCGCCGAAGACTACCTCCGCACTGGCGACATGGCCGACGCTGCAAAGGCGTATGAGGCGTTGGCCGAACGCCTGCAGGGCCACCTGAGCACCGAAGAGCTGGATGAGATCGAACTGCCCTTGAAGCTTGCGGCGCTCGCGGCCAACCATCCGCGCACGACGGTGGAGCCTTACGAGCCGTTCCAGATACAAATTACGCGCAACCCGCTCGGCTTGACTGACCTGCCGGTCTACGTGGACGCCCGCCCGCATAGTTGGATGATGGATCCGACGGCGCCGTTCAACCTGATCGCCCGCACCGTGGCGAAAGAGGCTGGCCTTAAAATCTCCAACGAGTTCGCCATGATTCATTCACTTACGGGCCGGCCCATGCAGGTGCATACAACGGTGATTCCGCGTTTCACCATCGGCGGCCGCGTCACGTTGCGCAACATGACCGCCTTCGTCTTTGACGATGCCGACTACGTCTTCCCCAAGTCCCACTATCAAGTCGAAGGCGAGCTCGGTTACGCCGCACTCTCTGCGCTCGGCAGCCTCACGATTTCCGCCGACTCCACAGTTGAAATACGCCCCTTCAAGCCCGCGCGCGCCGGCGAAAAAGAAGACCCGCCCATGCCCGGCGCGCGCTTCTATCTCGATGGCGACCAGATGCTGGTGGCGCTGGGAGCGCGAGGCCAGGAGCGCATCTTTGTCATCGATGCCGCGGGCCAGCAGACTTACTTCACGTCACGCTATTACGACGAGCACGCGGAAACCTTCGCCAACCAGAAGATGGAGCTGTTCGCGGTTCCCGGCCCGCAGAACAAGCTACCGCAGCCAGCATTTGTGGCGGAGACCATTCACCTCACTGTCGGCCCTGCAGAGGTCGATGCGCACTCCATCCAGGTACTCACCCAGCCCATCGGCTTAACGGCGCTTGACGATGTCTACGGCATGCTAGGCATGGATTTTCTCGACCAGCTGAAAAGCTACACGTTCGACTATCGCACCATGACGTTTGGGGTAAGAACGGAGTAGCGAGGCAGCCTCAAGTGCCCTCAGTGTCCGAGGCGGGAGCGAGTCTCGTCGACAGGCTCCGGCGGGAGCGCGGCCAGCCGCTTCTGGCTGCGGCGGCCCAACAACAGCATGGTCAGCCCGAAGACGAGGAGCACCAGCCCCCACCAAAGATTTGCATTAATCCCCAGGCTGGCGTTATAGATTGGCGAGCCATTCGTGGAGATGCCGAAGGCCACCAGAATTGCGCCCACCAGCGTGAACATCAATCCCATGGGAACGCGTAAATCGAGACTCATGCTTCTCTCCTATTTGTGCCCTGCGCTGCGTGCCAACGCGAAGACGGGTGAAACCTTGCTCAATAAAAGAAAATGTTCAACGCCACAGCCATCAGCAGCACCGCGGCTCCGAGTGCTTCCGGGCTCTTCCACCATACATCGTGCGCCTTGGGCGGCTTGGGCGTGAGCGAGTGCACCAGCCCAACCAGTTCCGACTCCGGTCTGGGCTTGGTCAACAAGCTCACCACCACGGTGACCACCGCGTTCACGCCAAAGGCCCAGATCGCCGTCCAGAAGTTTTGCGCCATGTCGCTGTGATAGTGATGCACGACTGCGATCCATCCACCATGGATGCCGGGATGCGCCAGCAGCGGCAGCGTAAGCCCGTGATGAATGACCGCCGCGGAAGTTCCGGCGATCAGGCCCGAGAAGGCGGCGTGTCCCGTGGCCCGCTTCCAGAACATGCCGAGCAGGAAGGTGGCGAACAAAGGCGCATTCACAAAGCTGAACACGAGTTGCAGGGTATCCATGATGTTGTTGAAGTTGATGGCCGCATACGCTGTGGCAATCGACAGCAGAATCCCGCCCACCGTGGCCCATCGGCCTACCGCCATGTAGTGCCGGTCGCTGCCGCCCTTATGGATGTAGGACTGATACAGGTCGTAGGTGAACACCGTATTGAACGCTGTGACGTTACCCGCCATGCCGCTCATAAAGCTGGCCAGCAGCGCTGTCAGGCCGAGCCCGAGAATGCCGGTGGGGAAAAAGTGCAGAAGCATGTTGGGCGTGGCCAGATCGTAGTCCAGCAGTGGATTGCCGTTGGTGTCGAGCATGGCCTTGCCGGTGACTGGGTTGATCTTTGCGGGAACCAGTCCCCTACCCTCTTCCACATTTTTTGGCACGATCGTCGTATCCCGCACAATCATCCCATTGACGTTGCGCTCAACGGTCTTGGTGTGAGGCGTGGGTAGCCCGATCGCCAACAAGCCCGGCAAGATGACCAGGAAAGGAAAGAAGATCTTGGGCACCGCGGCAATCAGGGGCACGCGGCGCGCCGACTCCATGTTCTTGGAAGCCATGGCGGTTTGGATCACAAGAAAGTCGGTGCACCAATATCCGGAGCCCAACACAAACCCCAGCCCCATGCCGATGCCGATGATCTCAATCCCCATGGGATTGGTAGAGGCATGGGCAACGCCATGCCACTCATGCATGTATTGCGCGGGGACGGAAGCCTTGAGCCCGCTCCAGCCGCCGATATTCTTCAAGCCCAGCAGCACCAGCGGCAGGAAGCCGGCAATGATCAGGAAGAACTGCAGCACTTCGTTGTAGATGGCGCTGGTCAATCCACCCAGAAAGATGTACGCCAGCACAATGATGGCCGAAAGCACGATGGAGAATGTGAAGATGCCATCCGGATTCCAGCCCAGGGCATGAAACAGCCCGTCGAAGACATGCAGTGCCTGGATGAGCCGCGCCATCGCGTACATGGAGATGCCGGAACTAAACACGGTCATCACGGCGAACGAGCAGGCATTCAGCGCACGCGTTTTTTCGTCAAAGCGCATGCGCAAAAACTCGGGCACCGAGCGCGCCTTCGAGCCGTAATAGAACGGCATCATGAAGATGCCCACGAACACCATGGCGGGGATGGCGCCGATGCCGTAGAACTGCGCCGTCTCCAGGCCGTACTTGGCGCCCGACGCGCCCATGCCGATGACTTCCTGCGCGCCCAGGTTGGCGCTGATGAAGGCCAGCCCGCAGATCCAGGCCGGCAAGGCGCGCCCGGCCTGGAAGAAATCCTTGCTCGTCTTCATGTAGCGCTTGAGGGCAAACCCAATGCCCAGCACAAACACAAAGTAGAGCACCATGATCAGCCAATCGACGGCGGTAAGGTTCAGCACGAGCAACTCCTATCAGGTACAGACGGCGGACTGAAACAACGCGGGACGGGTACGCAGAGGCAACCAAACCACTTTACGCAGGGGGGTGGAGGTCCGTCCAGCGGAAAATGAAAAGGTTTTCATCTGGCCCATCCAAGGGCGACGGCAGCCGTAAGCGGAATGCCTCCAGCCCAAACTACTCTCCACCAACCGGAATTCGTTGGCAATTCACGAAGAATCAGAATCCGCAATTGCATTCGCTTGAAGACTCTCCTATTCTCAGAGGATGAGTTCGATCTCGCAAGACGAGTTGGTGCGGCTGACAGCACAGGAGCGCCTAGCGTTGATCTCGCAGATTTGGGATAGCCTGGAAGACGGCAACCTTCCCGTTTCAATCGCGCAGCGGGCGGAACTGGACCGTCGCCTTTCGACAGTGAGCCAGGACCGCAAAGAAGGCATCGCCTGGGCGACTTTGCAGACTGAGCTCGAAAAACGGTGCCCATAGCCAATCCAGTAATCTTCACAAAAGCCGGCCGGGCGGAACTGATGGGTGCGCTGGACTGGTACGAGAGCCAGGTTCCCGGTTTAGGCCGAGATTTTGGATTGGCGGTTGCCGCTCTCATCGAGCGCGTGAGCTCCAATCCCCGTCAGTTTCCTGTTGTCTACAAGAACATTCATCGCGCCCTCCTTCGCCACTTTCCGTACTCCCTGATGTTCGTGATTGAAACGGACGGAGCGCTCCTGGCAGTCGCCTGCTTCCATGCCAGTCGCGATCCAGCTCACTGGCAAGAGAGGGTTTGATTGTGCAAGCGTGTCGGGCACGATTGTTTGACCGGATGCCTGTCCTCGACGCGGTTTACACTGGTACTGCATGATTCCCACCCTGACATGGACCCCGCAAGGCGTCCGCTTCATCGACCAGACCAAGCTTCCACTTGAGGAAAGCTACGTACTCGCCACCAGCTATGAGAAGGTGGCCGAGGTGATTGTGACCATGGTGGTGCGCGGCGCGCCGGCCATTGGGGTCTCCGCCGCCTACGGCATCGCCCTCGGGGCCGAGCAAACTTCGGCTCAATCGGCCCCGGATTTTGCCCCGGAGTTCGAGAAGATTTGCGCTCGGTTGGCGGGAACCCGACCGACCGCCGTGAACCTGTTCTGGGCCATCGACCGCATGAAGCGCCTCTTCGCCACACTGCGTGCGGCAGACGCCCCGATTGGCGAGGTTAGGAAAAAGATCCTCTCCGAAGCGAATCTGATGTACGACGAAGACATTGCCGCCTGCAAGGCCATGGGAGCCTTCGGCGGAGCGCTCTTGCCCGAGGAAGGCGGTGTGCTTACCCATTGCAATGCGGGCGCTCTGGCAACCTGCGGCTATGGCACGGCCCTAGGCGTCATCCGTTCCGCGGTCGAGCAGGGCAAGCACATCCACGTATTTGCCGACGAGACCCGGCCCTTCCTGCAAGGCGCGCGACTCACTGCCTGGGAACTCATGGCCGACGGCATTCCCACCACCGTGATCTGCGACAACATGGCCGCCAGCCTCATGCGTGCCGGCCGTATCCAAGCCGTTGTCGTGGGTGCGGACCGCATTGCCGCGAACGGCGATTTCGCTAACAAGATCGGTACCTACAACGTAGCCATCCTCGCCAAGGAACACGGCATTCCGTTCTACTGTGCCGCTCCCTGGTCCACGATCGACCTGGCCTGCCCAACAGGCGACTCCATCCCCATCGAGGAGCGCGCGGCCATTGAAGTCACCCACCACGGCGGCAAACAACTCACTCCGAACGGCGTGGGCATCTGCAACCCGGCGTTCGATGTGACCCCGGCCAAGTACGTCACCGCGATCATCACAGAACGCGGCGTTTTGCGCGCGCCGTATGTTGACGCGCTCAAAGCCATGGAGTTGGTGGCGGGTTGAACGGCTACAGTATGAGTGTGGTGCTTCCCCGCCCTCACCCATTCCGGTTGCGGCAACGCTCGCTCCTGCGCGGCATTGTTCTTTCTCTCGCTGCCATGGCAAGCAGTTTGCGTTTGGCCGGGTTTCCCGATGTGCTCCACCTGCATGCCTCGACCTGGCAGTTCCTGCCCGTCACGGCCGCCGCGTGGGGCATGGTGGAAACCGCACGCTGCATCGGCCGCTCCTGGAGTCTCTACCACGGCGGTGTGCTCATCCTGCTCTATTCGGAGTTGATGATCCTGGCCATGGCCGTGTTTCTCTGGGTCTACCCGGTCTAGCTCTCTGGCGCTTGAATTCGTTCTTTGAAGTTTGTGCTTTCCCACCCATTCGCCAGGGACATGCGAATGGGGCACCGGACTGATACCTATTCATGCGGGCAGAGGCCTCGTGTTGGCCTGATCTCTTCGGCCACTCAAACTGCGCACAACACTCAGGTAGCTCACTTGCTTGTGAGCCATGTAAGATGAACCGAAACACAAGATCGTTACCCCGCGATCGGACCGGCCACCAAAACCAGGGGAATGTTCGGAGGAACTAATGCTCAAAGGATTCAGGGACTTTATTCTGCGCGGAAATGTACTCGACCTGGCGGTCGGCGTGATCATGGGCGCCGCATTCGGCTCCGTCGTCACATCGCTGGTCAAGGATGTGTTTACCCCGTTTATCGGTGACTTGGTCGGCAAGCCCGACTTCAGCGCCATCGCCTACAACCACATCATGATCGGCAATTTCCTGAATGCCATGATCGCATTCTTGCTGATCGCATGTTCGGTTTACTTTTTCATCGTCATGCCGGCGAACGCCTTGATGAATCGCTTCAAGAAGCCGATTCCGGAAACGCCACCCGCGACCAAGCCCTGCCCCGAGTGCCTGAGCGACATTCCGCTCGCGGCTCGACGCTGCGCTCACTGCGCGCAACCAGTCGCCTGAGTTCTCGCTGAAAGCGCGTTTTTGCTTTTCTGTTGGCCTCCGTGCCCCATCCTTTCCGTTTTTTCCTACGGAAAGGGTGGGATACCAATCATAGTCAGGGACCACAAAGTTTCCGAGAATGGTTTAGAACGAGACTCCGGATCAAGAACCGTGGCCGATGCTGCGTTGAGTCCCCGAGCTGGAGAATCGCATTTCAGATCTCTTTGCGTTGAACGTTTGTCATCCAGAGCGGAGAGAAGGATCCGCGGTTGCCTTTTCGTTGCGTTGCGGTGAGGGTTGGAGAAGCCGCGAGGTCGAACCTTCGACCTCATGCCGGGAGTCGGTCGAAAGGCAACCGCAGATCCATCGTCGCTGCGCTCCTCGGATGACAAATCGACGAAAGTGCTCCAACCCTTCTAAATGCGATTGACCAGCTCCTGTCGGTGATTTGCTGACCCGCCACTCAATCCAGGTCCCGAAGCGGCTTTGACACGGCGTAGGTTCCCATAAAAATCGCTGCGGCCACCGCGGCCATCGCGGCCAGCGCATGCGGCGTGGGCACATGCCGCGACATCTCCCCGGCCAGCAGCGAACCGAGCGGCGGCAAACCGAGAAAGCTAGTGGCGTAGATACTCATCACGCGGCCCCGCATCGGCTCGGAGGCCAGATGCTGGATGGCCACGTTGAACGAGGAGATCATCAGGATGGCGCTGTAGCCTTCCACCAGCAACAGGCATTGCGACAGCACAAAGCTGTGCGAATAGCAGAATCCGATGATGACGGAAAAGAAGACCACTCCGCCCACGGTGACCACCACGCCGCGATGCCGCACTTGGCCCAGCGCTGCCACAGTCACCGCACCCAAAACCGCTCCCGTTCCCGAGGCAGCCAGCAGCCATCCCAATCCTGCTTCGCCGGTGTGCAGAACCATGCGCGCAAAGTAGGGAATAAAGGTGATGAACGGAATGCCGAAGAAACTGGCCCCTGCCGTCATCCACAGCAGCACACGCATCTGCGGATTGCCGCGCACATACGCAAAGCCCTCGCGCAAGCTGGAGAACAAGCCGGTGTAGTGGCTCGGTTGCTGCTCCGGATACTCGATGCGCGTTAGCGCCCAGAGCACGGCCAGAAAACTAACGCCGTTGAGAAAGAAGTTGCCGGCCACGCCCACCAGTGCCATCGCGTACCCGCCCAGCGTGGGGCCGAGAATGCGTGACATGTTGAACTGCGCCGAGTTGAGCGCAATGGCGTTAGTCAAGTCTTCCCGAGGCACAAGGCGCGGTACCAATGCCTGGTAGCTCGGCGCATTCATGGCCATGGCCATTCCGTTGAGGAAAGCGAGCGTAACAACTTCCCACACGGTGATGACCTTGAACCACGCCAGCGCCGCCAGAACAAAGGCCAACAGCATCATGATGGACTGTGTGACCAGCAACAAACGCCTCTTGTTCACGCGATCGGCAACCACACCGCCAAACAGCGTGAACACGAGAAACGGAATCGATCCCGCGAAGCCGACCACACCGAGCCAGAACGCCGATCCTGTCAGCGACAGCACCAGCCAGCCCTGGGCCACGTTCTGCATCCAGGTGCCAATGTTCGACAGAAAATTCCCGCTCCAGAAGAGGCGGAAGTTGGGATGGCGCAGGGCGCGGATGATTTGCGGAAACTCGCGGTCGCGCTGATCGGGAAATGCGGCGGTCGCGGCCGCGGCCTCTTCCACGGCCAGGCTCTCTGCCTCAGGGAACGAAACATCTGCTTGCGGTTTCGCGCTTCGGGATGGCCGATTCAACTCGCTGTCCGCGCTCAGAGTTTCCCCCTGGCTTCTAGTGTAATCTGTGGGTGAATTCCCGCTTCGCCGTTGGCCTCGGCCTGCACCCCCAAAATCCGGGGAACCGCTTCTCTCCTAGAGGACCCATTCATGACCTCGCGTGCTCTTCTCGCCGTTTCTGCGCTCCTTGCCTCCGCTCCTTCGCTTTCGCTCGCGCAGTCGGGGCCTGCCACGGTGTTCGGCTACACAAACTTCGCGGCCGAATCCAAAATTGAGCAGCAGTTCCTTGCCGTGCCCGACGCCAAACTGGCCGGCCAGCATCTGAAGAAAATCACCGCCGAGCCCCATCTGGCCGCAACGCCGGAAGACCACAAGACCGCCGAGTACGTCGCGGAGAAATTCCGCGCCGCCGGCCTTGACACCGAGATTGTTCCCTATCGCGTGCTGCTCAACCAGCCCAAGGTCGTCAAGATGGAAGCCTTTGACCCCAGCGGCAAATTGCTGATCAGTGGGCCGACTCGCGAGCACGTCGCCAGCGGCGATCCCTTTCAGGACGATCCACGCATTGTGATGCCGTTCAACGGCTCCTCGGGTTCCGGAGACATCAAGGGCGAAGTGGTTTATGCCAACTACGGGCGGCTGGAAGACTTCGACCAGCTTGCAGCACAAAAAGTCGACCTCCACGGCAAAATTGTCCTTGTGCGTTATGGCGGCAATTTCCGCGGGGTCAAGGTCTACATCGCGCAGCAGCGGGGCGCCGTCGGCGTGCTCATTTACTCGGACCCGCAGGATGACGGCTACTACAAGGGCGATCCGTGGCCCATTGGACCCTGGCGGCCGGAAACCGGCGTGCAGCGCGGCTCGGTGCAGTTCCTCTTCAAATATCCCGGCGACCCAGAGACACCCGGCGTTGCCTCCACGCCCGACTTGCCCGATTCCGCGCGCATCAATCCCGACGGCAATCAGCCGCACATCATCTCCATCCCCATCAGCTATCACGACGCCTCGCCCATCCTGCAGGCACTCACCGGTCCCGGCGTGCCGCAGGGCTGGCAGGGGGCGCTTCCCTTCCGCTATCACCTGGGGCCGGGGGGCGTTACGGTCCACCTGGTTTCGCAACAGGACTACCAGCGCCGCATCATCTGGGACGTCATTGGCAAGGTCAAAGGTACGGAGTACCCCGATGACTGGGTGGTTGCCGGCAACCATCGCGATGCCTGGGTCTACGGCGCCGTGGATCCCAACAGCGGCACCGCAGCCATGCTGGAATCGGTGCATGGCGTTGGTGCTCTCCTCAAACAGGGCTGGCGTCCCAAGCGCACGGTGGTTTTCTGCAGCTGGGATGCGGAAGAAGAGGGTTTGATCGGGTCAACGGAATGGGTGGAACAACACGCCAAGGTCCTTGAGCGCGCCGTCGCCTACTTCAATGTGGACGTCGCCGTAGCCGGATCGGAGTTCGGCGCCTCTGCCGTGCCCTCACTCAAACAGTTTGTCCGCGAACTGACGCGTTCCGTCGCCAGTCCGCTGGGCGGCACCGTCTACGACCAATGGAAGATGCAGCGTCCTGCGGGAACCGAGCATCGCGCCTCCAACGCGCCGCCCGAAAACGACGAGGTGCATGTGGGCGACCTTGGCTCCGGCTCCGACTACACGCCCTTCCTGCAACACGTGGGCGTGCCGTCGACGGACATCGGGTCCGAAGGCCCCTACGGCGTTTATCACTCCACTTTTGACGACTACACATGGTTCACGCAGAATGCTGACCCGCACTTCGTTTACCTCCAGGAGATGGCGCGGGTGTTTGGCCTGGAGGCAATCCGCATGGCCGACACCGATGTGCTTCCCTACGACTACGTGACCTACGCAAGCGCCATCGCAAACTATATTGCCTCCGCCAAGCGCAAAGCCGCCGACACGGGAGCCGCGATGCTGGATTTTGCACCTGCGGAAGCCGCCACCGCGCGCCTGGTGGCCGCCGCCGAGAAGACGCATACAGTGCAAACCTCTGCCAGGGAGAATCTCGACAAGTTGAACGCCACGCTGCGCGCTACCGAAGCCGCCCTCATTACCCCGGCGGGCTTGCCCAACCGGTCTTGGTACCGGCACACCATCTACGCGCCCGGCGAGTTTACCGGCTATGCCGCGGTGGTGATTCCCGGCGTGAATGAAGCTCTGGATGCCAAAGACCCGAATCGGGCCGCGCAGCAGTTGGAAGTCTTAACCCAAGCGCTGGATCGGGCCACGCACACCCTGGCGTCTGCCCAGTAGCTTGCTCCTGCGGACGCCACCCGATCAATGGTTACCTGCGCATTCTGCTCCCGCCGGTAGCCTCAAGAAGAACATTACCTAAGTAATCAAAAACACCTCGAGACTCGCCCGATCCTCACTTTTATCCCACCTTTGGGGGATATGCATTCCACCTTCTATGGTCAAAAACCCGCATAAATGCTGCATTTTTCGGTTGCTTTCTACGGAAACCAGTGTAGATTGGTAATACGAACTCGATTACGAACAACCGCAACCAAGTGGTTACCATGAAGTTGGATATGCACTACAACTTTCAGGGGTACGGCTTTAGGCCATAATCGCTTTCAAGGAGATTCGCCATGCATGACCTTTTCGTAGCACTCGCATTCGTCGCCATGGTTGCCTGCCCTGCCGTTGTCGCCGCCATGCCCCAGCGTGAAGCGGACGAAGAAGCCTGAGAACCTGCTTTCGCGGAGTTGATCCAACTCAGACCTCTCCACCCGATGGTGGATGAGAGATCCGCCCCCCGGGACCCGCAGTTCTTCCCCATCCGCGACACCGTTCCCGCAGCAAGTGTTCAGCCCTCGCCCCCGGGCCCACGATTCAAGCCTGCTACCAACGAGCCACTCTCCTCACCGAACCGGGCTATTCCTCTCTTTCCCGCGATTCATTACCGTTCTTGAAGGCCTCATCTCCATTTCCTGGACCTCAACGCGGTCCTGTGCGGGGTGAGCGGGAGAGTTCGATATGGGTGATTTCCTGCTGGGTACCTTCTTTCTGGTCGTGATTATGTCGCCGGCCGCTGTTGCCAGCTTTCTGCACAGCCGATCCCATAAGGGCTAGAACCGGATCGAGCTTTCAGTTCGGTTCGTACTGGATGTGCGCACTCGCACTCTTGCCCACGTGCTCCTTGCCGTTACCAACGTCCGTTCTCTCCCACCAAAGGCGCATTTCTGTGCGCCCGGTGCTCGGCTAATGTCGGTGAAGGCGTCTTCGGCGAGTCTGACGCTTCGGCGCCGGGAACCCAACTTTCACTTGGAGGATTTCAATGCGGCTTGATCTTGTGCTTGGCTTCGTGCTGATGGCCCTCACCGTAGCGCCGGCCATTGTGGTATCCCGCCAGCCCATGGATTCGCACGAGGACGACCTGGACGACTCCATGGATTCGGCCTCCGACTCCGGGCGTGGCACCCAGCCCTGAACCCCGACACCTTCGACTCCCCCTCCTGCCTTGACTCCACAACCCTTCCCGCGCCACCCATTCCGCCTTGCGCTTCGCATTCCGAGTCGATAAACGTGATCTAGATCACTGGTTGGTTGACCCCGCTCGGTTAGCCTCGTATCGTTAGAGGTTGATATGAGACTCTCTGGGAACAGCGTGCGGATCGGGATTGCGACAGTGGTGATCGTAGGGACCGTCGCGTGGCTGGCATTGACGGGGTACAGCTCCAACAAGAGCTACTATGTCACCATTGCGGAACTGGGCGGCATGGGCGACAAGGCCTACCAGAACCAACTCCGCGTGGAAGGTTTCGTCGTTCCCGGCTCCATTGAGCAGAATGGCACGCACGTCAATTTCGTCCTGAACGAATTTGAGAGCCACTCGCCTAAAGCTCCCACCGGACGCTTGCTGAAGGTCAGCTACAAGGGCACGGAGCCACCGCCGGACACCTTTAAAGACGACTCGCAAGCTTTGGCCGAGGGCTCCTACGGCCGTGACGGCGTTCTACACGCCAACGTTTTGCAGGCCAAGTGCGCCAGCAAGTATGCGCCAGCCGGACCCAATCAGCCGGGAACCAAGCCCTCCATGGCCGCACCCGCCAAATCCACGGCCTCAGCGCCAGCCGCCAATTCCGCAAAACCGGCTGCCTGAGGATGACCGCACCCGCTCCCGCTGCAAGCACCGAAGCGGCCGCCACTGCCCTGCCCTTGTGTGCCAGCCTCACCGCAGTTTCCAAACTCTTTGGGTCTTTTGCGGCCTTGCGCCAGGTTTCAGTTGAACTTCTGCCCGGGCGTTGCTACGTCCTGATCGGTGAAAACGGCGCCGGCAAGTCGACCCTGCTCCGCATCCTGGCCGGTCTGCTGCGCCCGAGCTTTGGGACCGTCAAGGTTTTTGGCGAGTTTGAGCCGCAGCAAGCAAGGGCCCGCATCGGCTACATGAGCCACGCGCCCATGCTCTACGACGAGTTGACCGCCCAGGAAAACCTGCGCTACTTCAGCAGCCTTTACCCCGGCCGGCCCAGCTTGGCGCCGGAGGATGCGCTTCGCCAGGTGGGGCTTGATCCCGATCTGCCGCGTACGCTTGGGCAATATTCGCAAGGCATGCGGCAGCGGACTTCCTTGGCGCGCGTCCTGCTCCCGGTGCCCGAGTTACTCCTCCTCGACGAACCCTTTTCCAACATGGATATCGAATCGGTCAGCCAGATGGTGGAACTGCTGGCCGGCTTCCGGCAGAGCAACCGCACCATCGTCATCACCACGCACCAGCGCGAGCACGCAGCGCCGATCGCCGATTGGGTACTCGCCCTGCGCGCCGGCCGGGTGGCATCGTTTGAACCAGGAAACCCCAGCTTATGAAGACCAACGGCGCACGCTTCCTTGAATCCCTCGGCATCCCATTCGAGATCCGCGAATACGAGGTCGACCCCGATGATCTCAGCGCCATCAGCGTGGCGAAGAAGATCGGTTTGCCCGCCGAACAGGTCTTCAAGACCCTGCTGGTCACGGGCGGTCCCAATATCTACCGTTTTGCCGTCATCCCCGGCGATGCCGAACTCGATTTCAAGAAGCTGGCGAAAGCCGCCGGCCTGCGCAAGGCCGAAATGGCGCCCCTCAAAGATGTGCAGCCGCTCACCGGCTACATCCGCGGCGGAGTGACTCTTTTTGGCGCGAGGAAGCCCTATCCCGTCTACATCGACGAAACCGCCATTCTGTTTGACACGATCAGCGTCTCGGCCGGGGCACGCGGCACCCAACTTCTTCTGTCTCCGCAAGACTATTTCCGCGCGGCCCAAGCACTCGAGGTGGAAGTCCAGCTCGCCGCCCTCACCAAAGACATCCTTGCCGCGCCGAAGCCGGTGCACGGATGAACTCCGCGCTCTGGACCCACCTCGTAAAGGATCTGCGCATCGAGTGGCGCTCGCGCGAGGCCGTCAACTCCATGCTGTTCTTTGCGCTGCTGGTGGTGGTGCTGTTCTCGCTGGCCTTTTCGCCCAGCGGCGCTGTTTCGCGGGAGATCTCCGGCGGCGTGATCTGCGTCGCCACGCTGTTTGCTTCCATGAGCGCCTTGAACCAGGCGTGGGCACGGGAGATTCGGCACCAGGTGCTCGACGCGCAGCGCATGGCGCCGACCTCCGGCTCCGACCTGTTTCTCGCCAAAGTGCTGGCCAACTTCCTGTTTGTTTCGATTGTGCAGTTGGTGCTGGCGCCTGTCTTCCTGGTCTTCTATAACCTGCACGTGCTGGGTGAGGCGTGGCTGCTGGCTCTGGTGATGCCGCTGGGCACCTGGGCACTGGTGGCCAACGGAACGTTCTTCGCGGCGCTCTCCATCCGCAGCCGCAATCGCGAACTTCTGCTGCCGCTGATCCTGTTTCCCATCTTCATGCCTGCCTTGCTGGCCATGGTGCTCGCGACCGGCTCCATCCTCAAGGGCGACAGTGACCCGATGCTGTGGATCAAGCTTCTTCTCGGCTACGACATCATTTTCACCACCGTGAGTTTGCTGCTCTTCGACGTGGTCCTGCACGCGGAATAGTCGACATATTAACGATTTACATTAATAACGACTTTCGTTATCATCGCATATGATTCGAAGCTTCAAGAGTGCAGATGCAGAAATGCTGTGGGATACAGGCAAAAGTCGGCGGATCCCACCGAGTGTTCGGCGCGCGGCCTTGAAGAAACTCGCAATTCTGCACTGGGCGACCAATCTCTCCGACTTGGCAGTTCCGGCAGGAAATCACCTTGAGGCGTTGACCGGGAATCGCAAAGGCCAGCACAGCATTCGGATCAACGATCAATACCGTCTATGCTTTGTTTGGCGAGAGCCCGATGCTTTTGAACTTGAGATCGTGGATTACCACTAGGAGAGACCATGGACGCAATTCCCTTTGCTTTTTCAATCCATCCGGGCGAAATCCTCTTGACAGAATTCATGGAGCCTCTCGGCCTGACCGCCTATCGGCTTGCCAAAGATCTCCACATCTCGGCACCACGCGTGAACGATTTGGTCCGTGGCAAGCGCGGCATCACGGCAGACACCGCTCTTCGTCTCGGCCGCTATTTTGGCAACTCGGCACAGTTCTGGATCGGCTTGCAGGGCGGCCACGATCTGTGGACTGCCTCCAAGAGCAAGTCGATCAACAAGGTCAAGCCCAGGCAAGAAGCTGCCTGAATGCATTCGGCGACTCAAACGCAGGATTGAAGCCGGAGCAGGCAGCAGATCGTACACTGAAATAGCTCGTTAGGACATCCCATGAAGAAACTTGCCATTCTCCTCTACGTGGCTCTCACCCTCGGCCTTCTCGCCTGGGGCTTCTACCAGGCCATCTACGTCGCGCCTACCGATGCCATGCAGGGTGAGATCTACCGCGTCATTTTCTACCATGTGCCTTCGTTCGCAGCCGCATTCACGTTCTTTTCTGCCAGCTTTCTCGGCTCCATTGGATTTCTTTCTTTTCGCCGCAGCAATCCAGAGTGGGCGCAAATGGCCGACGCATGGGCTCTCGCGGGCGCCGAAGTGGGGGTTGTTTTCTGCACCGTCGGTCTCACCACCGGTCCCCTCTGGGGTCGCCGCGCATGGGGCATCTGGTGGACCTGGGATGCACGCCTGACCACGACCATGGTGCTGTGGCTTATCTACGTCAGCTACCTGCTGTTGCGCCGCTTTGTGGCTGGTTCGCAGATGCAAACCCTGGCCGCCGTGCTCGGCATCTTCGGCGCAGTCGACGTGCCCATTGTCTATATGGCGAACCGCTGGTGGCGCACGCAGCACCCGGCGCCGGTCTTTGGCGGCGACTCCGGCTCCGGCATGGACCCCGCCATGAAAGCCGTCCTCGGCTGGAATATGCTGGCTTGGCTGGCATGGGGCATCCTGATTCTCGCCCTGCGCTACCGCGTCGAACGCCAGCACCAGAGGATCGCCGAACGGGAACAGCAGGAAGCATTAACCGCCTGATCGGCACATGGCGAACGCAAAGGTAACGCAGGGAGAGGAAACCATGGACCAACGCGCAATTCTCGATCATCAGTTCACGGTGGCTGCTTACACAGTTACTTGGGTCATCCAACTCGGTTATCTTGCGTGGCTCGGGTTGAAGTGGCGGGCCCAAAAGCGGGAAGCCGCGCGCCTCAACCAACTCTCGAAATAGACCCTACTCTCCTGGAAAACATATCATTTACGCCGATTGAGGCGATCACACTGTGCTCCGCGTTGCCGCGGGGTGCGCGTGGATGCAGTCTTCTTCCCCGCTTAATCCCCCCATTGGGTCATGCCCCTACCACTCCTTGTTCAACCGCGCGAATCTTGGTGGTATTCACCAATCCCCCATTCCCATTGATGATTCAGGAGTGGACAGGCCGCCAAGAGCCGCACAAGGAGAAACATCAAATGCACGATCTTATGATTGCCCTGGCGTTTATTGGAATGGTCGTTGCTCCCGCGATCGTTGCCGCCAAGTCGGGCGCCGACGCTTCCGACGATTCCGACGAATAGTCTGCCCCACCCTGCGCCTGGTCTGCACTCACCTTAGGCCTTCGCCGGAAATTCAGCTCGAAACCAATCTCATGTCCCCTGTGAGGAGTCGTCATGCTCGTCGATGGAAAAGCTGCCTATAGCTACCTGGGCTTCGGCGTTCTGACATTCCTCGGAGTGGCGCTCCTCCAAATCCCTTCCAACGAGTATTCCACGCAGGCTCAGTCCGACTCGCCCACCACGGCCGGCGAGTTGCATTCCGCGCTCTCCGAGTTCGACGGCGTCTACGCCGAAGCCTACGCCGAGTTCTCTCCCAGCATTCAATCGCTGGCCAAGGCCACTCATGCCTTTGTCGACGACAACGCAACCACGGCCCGCCTCCAGTTTGCGGGAATGGCGAACAGTCTGTCCTACTCGATCCACGGCAGCTGGGTGGCCGACAGTCTCACGACAACCACGCAGACCGCCAGCTTGAAGGGCATTCCTCTTCCGCCCAAAGTCGCGAGCGGTTCCGCTGCCCGGAAGCGCTAAGACCTTTTCCCCGCGTCATCCTGCTCGACCTTTCCGTTCCCTTCTGCTTTATCCCAATCCTCATCGCGTTCCGCATTCCCTCGAACATGATCGCGGCTGTTTCCTCTATCGACCAGGACGGAACTGGCGATCCCGCTGCCTCCCCGGTCTGAAATCGATTGCCCCGCGCCCAGCAAGGAGCTAGACTGGTTGTTTGGGGGCAGGCCATGTTGGTTGTCATGAAAGCGCAGGCTACGCCAGAGCAAATCCAGGCGGTCTGCGACTATATCGAATCGTTGGGCTTTCGCGCCCATCCATTGCCCGGCGCGCAGCGCACCGCCATCGGCATCACCGGCAACAAGGGCGAAGTGGAACGCGGCAACATCGAGGAACTTTCCGGTGTGGCCGAGGTCATCCGTGTCTCCAAGGCCTACAAGCTGGCCAGCCGCGACGTGAAGGAAGAAGACACCATCATCCGTTTTCCCGGCACCGACGCTACCATCGGCGGCCGCGATCTGGCCATTGTGGCTGGCCCCTGCTCCATCGAAAGTCGCGAACAGGCCTTTGAGATTGCCGAGCTTGCCGCGGCAGCCGGCGCTCAGTTCTTCCGCGGCGGTGCTTATAAGCCCCGTACCTCGCCTTACGCTTTCCAGGGGCTCGGCCTGGAAGCGCTGCGCATCATGGCGGAGATCCGGGAACGGTTCGGCCTGCGCATCGTCACCGAAGCCATCGACAGTGAATCTCTCGAACTGGTCGCCGCGTGGGCGGACGTCATCCAGATTGGCGCCCGCAACATGCAGAACTTCTCCCTGCTCAAAAAAGCGGGCAAGCTACGCAAGCCTGTCCTGCTCAAGCGCGGCCTTTCCGCCACGCTGGAAGAGTTCCTCATGTCTGCCGAGTACATTATGAGCGAGGGCAACTACCAGGTGATTCTCTGCGAGCGCGGCGTGCGTACCTTTGCCGACCACACCCGCAACACGCTCGACCTCAGCATCATTCCCGCCGTGCAACGCCTCAGCCACCTGCCCATCCTGGTGGACCCCAGCCATGGCACCGGCCGCCGCGACAGCGTGCTGCCGATGGCGCGCGCGGCCATCGCCACCGGCTGCGACGGCATTCTCGTCGAAGTGCACAATCATCCCGACAAAGCGCTCTCCGACGGACCGCAATCCATCTATCCCGATCAGTTTGCGCGCATGATGGACGAGATCCAGCAGATCGCTCCCGTAGTGGGCCGGCTCCTGCCGCGCGGCATCCATGTGGCCGCAGCCGCAGACTGACCCGATGACCGGTTCTGTCCCCAGATCTGTCGCGAACCGTCTGAACAACCCGCGCGGGCATTCATCTTCCCGGAATGCCAAGCCTGCCCTCGCGGGGCTGCTCGCCTTGGGCATGATCGCCGGATGCCGCCACCCCGATCTGCCCCAATATCCCTCCAACTATCGCGAGTTCATCTACGTCGCCAACTCCGAAAGCAGCACCCTCACCATCCTCGATGTTGTCAATCTGCGCGTGGACCGCGAGTTGCCCGTGGGGCAGAACCCGGTGGCTGTCATCGCCAGTCCCACGCGCAACGAAATCTACGTGGTCAACGCCGGCGTCGCCGGCGGCCAGGGGTCGCTCTCCCTTATCGAGACGGCAAAAAACTCCGTTGCCGCCACCATCCCGCTCCATCGCAAACCGTTGGCAATCGATCTGGACGCAGCCGGGAACCTGGCATACATTGCCAATGCCGGGTCCAACTCCGTCTCCGTCGTCGATCTCAAGGCACGCCGCGAAGTCGCCCAGATTGGGATCGGCGAGGAACCTGTCGCGCTGCGGTTGGCTCCGGACGGCAAGACCCTCATCGTGGCCAACCAGCGCGGCAATTCGGTCAGCATTGTCGATGTGGCCGCGCGCCGCGTGCGTTCCATCTTCCCCGACTGTCCCGGCGCCGCGGACGTGGCCGTTCTGCCCGATTCCTCCAAGGCCTTCATCGCCTGCGCCGCCGGCCACCAAGTCATGGCCATCGCTCTCGCCGGTTCAAGCGATGCACAGGGCAAACCCGATCGCCTGGAAGCCAGCATGGATGTGGGCCGCGCCCCCGTGCAGTTGGCGCTCAAGCCGGATGGCGGAGAAGTCTTCGTCTCCAACTCTCTCGCCAATTCCATCAGTGAGGTGGACACCAGCAAGAACGACGTGGGCGGCGCCTATCTGATAGGCGACGATCCCGTGTGCGGCATCGTGTCCCATGACAATGCCCTGCTCTACGTCGCCAACTTCCGCTCGCAATATGTCACCGTCTATTCCATTGATGAGGGCAAGCGGCTACCGGACCTTCCCGGGCTCCCGGGCTCCGTCCACGTAGGCGACGGCCCGCGGGCGCTGGCGTTTTCCACCTCGGGCATGCTGCTCTTCGTGGTCGATAACCGCTCCTCCGATGTTGCCGTGATCCGCACCGACACCCGCGCCATTGTCGCCATCCTGCCCACAGGCCGCGCCCCCAGCGCCCTCGCCGTCAAGGCCTTCAAGGTGCAATAGGCTTTGCTGTTCGACATCGACCCGCTTCACGGAAGAGCCTGGGGCGCCTTACCCTTGGCGCAATCACGCCTCTGGCTCGAAGGGCATGCTGGGAACCACGTACCTGGCAGTTATACGCGAGCAGCGGTCAGCTTGTGCGTTTCTTCGGTTGGACGCTTGACGCGCAGGTTGTTAATCGCGTACTCGATGAAACGTGACTCGAAGTGGGGCACCTGGCCCATGAACCGGCAGGTGGCCACGACTTGGTCCACGATGAAACGAGGCTGATAAGCTGCCAATTCCAGCCCCTTGCCTTCAATGACCTGGTACACAATGGCGTTGAAAGCCGCGTCCGTCAAGCGGATGTTCCGCCGTATGCATTCGCTATCGAAGATGGCGCGGTAGTTTTCCAGGCTCGGCGCGCCCACTTCGATCTTGTAGGGCAGCCGCCGCAGGAAGGCCGGGTCCATCAGGTCTTCGGGATCGAGGTTGGTGGAGAAGATGATCAGCTCTTCAAACGGGATACTGAAGGTCTTTCCGGTATGGAGCTTGAGGTAATCGACGCGGCTTTCCAGAGGCACAATCCAGCGATTGAGCAGGTTTGTCGGGCTCACGAGCTGGCGGCCGAAATCGTCGATGACGAAGCACCCCCCAAGAGCTTTCACATGCAACGGTGCTTCGTAGAAATGGCCGTTGGGATCGTAGCGCAGGTCGAGCATTTCAAGGGTCAGTTCGCCGCCGGCGAGGACAAAAGGCCGGCGGCACGGCACCCAGCGTGCGTCGTATTCTTCGTGGCGAACCAAGCTCATGGAGACGACGTCGTCCGCGCCCTCCGCGCCGATGGGCAGATGCAGGCTGGGATCGTACATGCGGATGATCTGCCCTTCCACGCTGATGGCGTAAGGCACGTAAATCACATCGCTGAAGACCTTGCCCAGCCGGGAAGCGACGGTCGATTTGCCATTGCCGGGTGGACCGTACAGAAGCATGGCGCGGCCGGAGTTCAACGCGGGGCCGCACTGCTCGACGATGCTCTCGTCGAAAGAGAGGCCTTTGAACGAATCCCGGATGCGCTCGACGGTGATGGCTTCATTGGTCAACTTCTGTACGTTGACCTGCTCGGTGAACTGATCGAGGGTAACCGGCGCCGGACCCACATAACGCAAGCGCTCAAGAGAGTCGATGGTCCAGCGCTTGCCCGCTTCGGTGAGGGCGTAACGCATGTCGATCAGACCTTCGCGGTCGCGGGATCCGAGACTGTGAAGCAATTGGCGGTCGACGGCCATCTTCACCAAATCGAAGACGAGCACGTAGGGAAGCTTGATTGCGTCGCCGAATTGTCGGACCGATTCCAGATTACCCGTGTAGATCAGCCGCATCATCAACTCAAGGAGTTCGCCTTCACTAATGCCTGTGGACTTGAATTCCGTGGGCTCGGGGGGAATGCGATGGATGAAGGCGTCGAGCGCCTCCTGGCTGATGGCTCCGATGGCCACCAGGTTCTCGCCGAGCCTGCCGCCCTGGGCCGCCTGACGATCGAGAGCGGTGTAGACTTCCGCCTGGGAGACGAGTTTGACCCGCACCAGCAGGTCCCCTAAGCGCATCTGAACTGCCAAGTTACCCTCCCCGCCTGCACCTTGCCTTAGAGCACCATATCCCCTTCTCGCCGGAACGGGAATAACACGTCCGTGGGGTTCGGAAGGGTCTGCTGGTCTGCATGGCTGCGCCGATCCGTTGCCTTTTTGGCCTGAATGCGGATTCGGCGGGCCACTCCAATTCTGATTCCCTGAATCGTTGATCCGTTTCTTGGCCTGTCGGGAGAACTGCGACGTGCAAGAGTGAACAGCCCGCGAAGGCTCAAGTCTTCAAGAATTGAAGATGCGTTCGCGGAGAGAACACGGAGAGCTCACTGCCCACACTGCGCATCAAGGCACAAGACAATACCCGTATGGAGGCTGAGATTGGGCGATCCCGTTCACGATGGAACAACATCATTTGACTGGGTCACGCAACGTTCCTTATGTTCGCTGCCCAAAGTGTTCAACACGCTTCGCCTGCAGATCGAGCAGGATGTGAAAACTCGGAATGCGCTTCGCCCGGAATTGGCGCCCTATGAGTTCTCCATTGTGGAGTCCGGAGACGACTTCAAGGTGGTGCTGGAGGCCAAGGGCGCTCGCTGGACGGTGGTCTTCAGCCTTCTTGAACATGCGATCTTGGTGCGCGATGACCAGGGAGAAGCCTTGTTTGACGTGACCCTGAGCTTCAACGATGCGGGCGAATGCAAGCTGAATGCCAGGCAACAGCAGTGGGAATACTGGCAAATTCGGCGCATGGCCCTGGAAGAGCTGATGTTCCGATCCAATTGATCCAGGGCCGGGGATGGGGACCGCTAGCCGCGATGCGGGCAGCTTTTGGTGTTAATGCATGCGTCGGTCAGCCGCAACCGCTCCACTGGCTTTCCTTCCACCAGATGCTGTTCCACAATGTCCGCGGCATCGGATGGCTGCACATGGCCATACCAGACGGCTTCCGGGTAAACCACGACCACCGGGCCGTGTTCGCATTGGTCCAGGCAGAGAGACTTGTTGATCCGGACAGTGGAACCGAGTCCAGCGGCCTTGGCCAGTTGCTGCAACTGGGTGTGCAATTCCGATTTACCGTCAGCCGTGCAGGATGGGCGGGGTGCGTCGGCGGGACGGATGTTGTGACAGACAAATACATGATGTTCAAAGGCCGGCAAATGTGTTCCTCCCAGGGGATCTTGGACGCTCAAGATGAGAGCGTTCCTCTCCAGACTAACGGTTCGGGGCGGATGGCTGCTGGAGAGGCAGGCCAGGTTTCCACAATCCGGTCGCTGTGGGATTGGATTCATCGTACCCAACCCATTTCCATCTGCGAAAATAGAGGTTGACTATGAGCACGGACAATCTCCTCTCCCTCAAAGACGACATGGTGGCCTTCATTGAAGGGCATGGACTGAAGCGCCTGCCCGGGTATGTCACCGAAGATATTCCTTCCATCGTGTGGGAGGGACAAAACAACCCCGATGCGTGGAAAGACTTTGTGGAGATGGCCAAGCATGTGGGCTCTCCGTTTGTCACCTTCAGTGAGATGACATTGGAGCGGGAAGAGCTCGATGCCCTGATTGAAGAAGCCGGTGAGATGAACTTCCCGGACGAAGAGGCCACCGAACTTGTCGAGGCCCAATGGCTGCGCAAGTATGCCGGGAACCTGGGTTATATCCAGCTGGGCTTTGTCTACCAGGGGCTGGTGTTCCTGCACGAGACCACGACCGAGTGGTATGAGCGCTTCCAGACGTTGCTCGAAGACATTGAGGCCTTCCAGGATATCGTGATTGACGACAGCGAGCACGAACACGACGAGGACGAATAAGCGCAGTGAGCGCAGCCGATAGCGCGACTGCCTCTGCCGCGGCGCACACGTTGGATCGACGCCCCAACCAACGCTGGCAACTGACGGAGTATCATCCCGAAGCATCGGCTGCACTTGCCCGGTCGGCGCGCATCCCTGACGTACTCGCCGAGTTGCTGATCGCGCGTGGAATCACCGAGCCCGATCAGGCTTTCGCTTTTCTCAATCCCGATACCTCCCATCTCCACGAACCTCTGCTCATGTTGGGTATGGACGTGGCCGTTGAAAGACTGGCGCGCGCCATTGCGATGGGCGAACTCGTGCTTCTCTACGGCGACTACGATGTGGACGGCACCACCGCAGTGGTGTTGCTGAAGACCGCGATCGAAATGCTGGGCGGGTCCGTTCGCTTCCACGTGCCGCATCGCCTGCGCGAAGGGTACGGCCTGCAGTCAAGCGTGCTGGAGGCCGCATATGCTGACGGCGTGCGGCTGGTCATCACCGTGGATACGGGCATGCGCGCGTTTGCCGAAGCGGAGACTGCGCGCCGTCTTGGCCTGGATCTGATTATTACGGATCATCACTTGTTGGAGGCCGGCGATGCTGTGCCAAATGCGTTGGCCGTTCTCAATCCCAACCAGCCCGGTTGCGCGTATCCCGAGAAGTCGCTCTGTGGCGCGGCCATTGCCCTGAAACTGGCGCAGGCTCTGCTGGAGCGTCGCGATGCGGCGCGTACGCGCGAGAAGACGCTGCCGAGCTTCTTGAAGATGGCGGCCATCGCTACCATTGCCGACGCAGTGCCTCTGCGGGGAGAGAATCGCGTCATCGCAACCCTGGGTCTGCGAGAGTTGCGTCGGCCTGCGGGGCCGGGACTGCGCGCGTTGTTTGCCGCAGCGGCTCTCGATCCTTCCACGAAAGAAATCACCGGCTTTGACGTGGCGTTTCGGCTCGCACCGAGAATCAATGCCGCCGGAAGAATGGACGTCGCGTCGGAGGTGATCGAGCTGTTTACGACGCGCGATGGGACACGCGCCACCGAGTTAGCGGGTAAGCTGGAGCGCCTGAATCGGGAACGACGCGAGACCGAGGCCCTCGCGCTTTCTGCAATCCACACGCGACTCGCGTCCGATGCGGAGTTGATCGCCGACCGGTTGCTCGTGATCGATGGGGATGGCTGGCATCGCGGCGTGATTGGCATCCTGGCTTCGCGGGTCGTCGAGCGAACCGCCAAACCGGCCATTGTCATTAGCGTGGATGAGGGCGTGGCGCATGGCTCGGGACGATCCGTGGATGGGTTTCAGCTCCTCGACGCTTTGGAAAGCTGTCCGGAGTTGTTCACTCGATTCGGTGGTCATGCCTTTGCCATCGGCTTCGCGATGCCGGCCGAAAATCTCCCTAATCTGAAGCGCCGGCTGCGCGCGTATGCAGGCATTCACCTGGCTGCGCGAGAACCCGAACACCTCCTGCGCATCCATGCCGAGCTTCCGTTGGATCGCATCACGCCGGTCCTGGCTGGCTGGCTGCGCAAACTGGAGCCTCAGGGCCACGGCAATGCGGAGCCGATCTTCCTTGCACGCAACGTTCGCGTGGCGACGGCGCCACGCACGATGAAGGAAAGGCATATCCGTCTGGAACTAGCCCAGGAATCAGCGGAACCTGGAATGGCCCGGGCTTCCAACGCGGTCATGAAAGGCGTGGGCTGGGATCTAGCGTCCCGTGCGGCAACACTGTGCCTGACGCGCGGAAGCCTGATCGATATCGCCTACCGCATTCGGGAGAACGATCACCCGGAATTCGGCGGCTTGGAAGTTGAGATCGCGGGAATGCGAAGTCATGAACCGATCCATGCAGAAGGCAATGCCCGCCTTTAGAGGCGGGCATTGCGGACGTCGAGCAGGCTGACCGTCTTCAATGAACTACTTCTCATGCCCCTCCGGCTTGGGTTTCTCAGCCGGCTTGGGATTCGACTTGGGCGGCGGGTTATAGTGCGGCGGCGGTGTGACTGTACGCATCTCCGTATTGCGAGGCGGCGCGGTGGAATGCGGCGGAGGCTCGGTCGTATTGGGACGAGGCGCGTAAGTGTTGTTGGTGTGTTCTTGGAGGCTCGGATTCGGGCGCCCTCCAATCGACGTCGGCGGCAGCTTATTGGCGCCATTCACCGGCGCGTTCGAATAGGTGGGCCGTGCACTGCCCGAGTTCACCACCGGTCTGGAAATTGCCGGCGCGGTGTGTGTCTCCGCAGGCAACGGTTTGGCCACAGCCAAGTTAGTCGGATGCCCGCTGTTGAACTTGGCATACGACTGGTGACTCGATTGAGCCGCTTGAATGTGTTGCGTCTGGAAGCTGGTCGGCGGCGTATGCGTTTCATGCAGCGCAATCTGCTCCTGCGCAGTGGGCTGATGTTGGATCCCACCCGGACCGCCCGCATACGCGATGTGGTTGGGGTTCCCAATCGTGTTCTGCTGGATGATGGTCTGGTTGACGTAGGTGTTGTGAATGACCGTTGTGTTCACATTGACCACCGCGGTGTTGTAGTGGAAGTCGTGCCCCCGCCATTCACCGCCGGCAAAGCCGATTCCAAAGTATCCGCCGCCGTAGTTCACGCCGCCGTAGTAGCCCACGTGATAGCCCCAATAGCCGGGATGGAAGATATAGAGGCCGTTGGACCAGCCCCAGTAGGCGGGCGTCCACAATCCGCCTTCATACGGGGCGGGAACCCACGCCCCGGGTACCCAGAAATAACCCTCGTCTCCGTATGCCCAGTAACCAGGCATCCAGACGAGATTGGGCTGGGGACAGACCGGCTGGACATACACCGGCAACACGGGCGGCCCAAAGTTGATGCTGATGAACACACCCGCATTCGAAGTTGCGGGGATCAGACAGAGGAACACAGCCAGAATCAGCCAGCGGGCAGAGCGAAACAAATGCATGGGAAACCTCCTGACGCCGGTCACAGGGTACCCCTGACAACGCGGCTTGAACGATCAGTCTATGCGAGATGGAACCCCAGCTTTCAACATAAGTTGTGAGCCAGCGGTCCTTGCGCCGGAAAAGCACGACTTAAGGACGGAAACTAATGCCCATACCCAGCACGTGGCGCGCTTCAAGATTCACGGGAAGCGCAACGTAAGGGGGATACGGCGCCGGCAATCCGGTCGGGAGAATGGCCGTTCCAATGTTGCCTGCAACCTGCCCGATGCCGATGTCGAAAGCAAAATGCGGATGCTCCCGCTGCGTCACGCGCACGGCATAATCCAGCGTGGTTGGCAAGTGGACACCGCCGGGAAGCAGGAAGCCCAGGTTCTTGGAGGAGTGCGGCTCCTGCGTAAATCCCGCGGAAGGGACAAACACCGTCTTGAACGGACCGGGCAACGGAATGCCCAATCCACCAAACACACGTCCGGCAAACCGCGTGCTTTGGCCGCCAATGCCGAAGATCGTGGCATTGGTCGCCTTCCATCCAACGTTCGCCAGAAACGGAACCGGTGGATGCGCCCAGGTTTTGGTTGCCGCAACGTAAATATCCCCGTTGGTGTAGGCTTTCGCCGCCTCGATCACGCCGTTGAGCCTGGCAACTTCCTGCAGCACCGCTCCGGAGACAAACTTGTCCCCGCTACGCACCACACCGCCGACGGCGATTCCAGGCGTCCATGGGCCGAACTGCCCATCGCGAATGCCCACCACCTTGCCATGGAAGATGTTCATGCCGTCGTAGTTCCACAGATCGCTGAACGCCCCGGCGCTGGGCACCGTGCTGTTTCCCAGGGTGTGCACGCTGCGGGTGTATCCAACCTCCGCTCGATTGGCGAAGCCCTCCGTGATGCTGAAGGTCTGGAAGTCGCCAATCACCTTGGCTGCATCAATGAAGTGGTAGCCCACCGCCGGATGCGAAAACGCATGCCCTTTCGCGGATTCAACCACATAGGCTGTTGGCGTGATAAACCCGCCGGTTTGCCCTTCGAGGGTGAGATGTTGCGTTGGGTCAGGCTGGCGGCGAGCAGTGAGACACTGACCAACGAACGAAGAATGAGTGCAGCGGATGGATAAAGATTCAACTTCGACTCCAATGAGGAACCTGATTTCCAGGCTCCGGTTACGATCAAAAACCTTCCTGTTGTAACACAACTTACATACACTCGTCTTCTCTCCTCGGGTGAGCCAACGACTGCCGGGCTTAAGGGCAAATGCAAAACGGGGAGCCAGATCGTCGACCCGGCTCCCCGCGGATATTTCGAATGGATTTCGTTCGTTGAGGTTTGTGCATTCCCACCCATTCGCTAGAAAAGCGAATGGATGAGGCACGCGGCTTGAACAACTTCTCGCGGTTAGAAACCTGGGCGCCGTGACAAGCGAACGCCGTAACCTACAGCGGCCGAATCGCAATCCGTTGTGGAGAATCGATGGAGTAAGGAGAACCGGGCGCCTGGCTCACACTGGTCGGAGTTACGGTGAAGACGAACAGCTTACCCGCCGATTTGCTGATGGCGAACAAGTGGCTGCTGTTGTCCCAATGCACCTGGTCGATCGGCGCAGTGGTCAGGACTCCGGTGTAATGCGTGATCGGATTGGCCCCATTGAAATGAAAAACCTGCAACCCCGGACTCGTCGCGCCATTCCCCGCCACGGCAAGAAGTTTGCCGGAAGGCGACATATTCATGTCCGACACCCAGCCGAGCGCCACGTCTGGCATGTTTTCGTAGGTGCTGGCCGTGGTCTGACCACCGGAACCGTCCGTGGTGTAGACGGCCAACTGGGTTGGGCCAACAGTGGGCCCAACCGGTGGATCTTCCTGCTGGTAGACAGCTACCGCGAGATGATTGGATGGGTCGGCTGTCAGGGCATAGGGGTTGTAGACATTGCTGGAAGGCGCTGCCGGGGGCGTGCCACCGGCGATTCCCGCAACCAACTCCCGATTGCTCCCGATCGCAAAACCCTGCAGGAACCAGGTGAAATAATTCTGTGTCTGGAAGACGAACTTGTCGTTCGCGGTAATGTGCAACGGCCCGACGCCAAATCGAGAAGCCTCGCCATTGTTGGCATCCCCGAGCCAAACCAGGCTTCCGTTTGCCTTGGAGATGCGGTAAGACTCATAGATCATCCCACCATTTGCGTGGATATTCACGTAAAGTGCAGAGCCGGCGTGATCCAGATCCAGCGCGCCCACGCTTTCAAACTCATCCGCGTGAAGAGCCGGATTGAAGACTTCGACTCGTTTCAGAGCCCCGGAGGGAGACACGGTGTCTTCATAGATGGACGTTCCATCCGTTCCGTAAAAGTACGCTCCATTGGTGACGATGTCGGAAAAATCACCCGGAAATGGGGAACCAGCTACGAGGGAAAGCTTGCCATTCGAGGCAGTGTCGTACAGTTCCACCCCCGTGGGCGTTGCGGCATAAACATGCGCCACAATGGCCGCGCTTGTCGTTTCGTTGGTGGTTGAATTGGTTTGATCGGCCGAGGTCTGAGCCAGAACTCCCTGAACGGTAAAGGCTACAACCAGGCAAAAACAATGCAGAGGAAAATGCTTCATTGGAACTCCCATGCGCTTCCAACCTCATTGCGGGCGGACGAAGAACGGCCAGAATTCGCAAGGCGATTCTAGCCGCGCGAGCCGGAGTGCCGCAAGATGAACCACGACATGCAATGGACTCCGGGAAAACCGGCGTGCAGATCTTCGATTACCCTTGCCCGGACCTTGGCCCGATGGTCCCTTCTTCTTGGGTAGTCCCGGGACCAGAGTCCCGGTTTTCCGGTGATAGACTCAGCCCATGCCGCGTGGTTTGTTTATCACACTGGAAGGTCTGGATGGTTCCGGCAAAACGACGCAGCTGCGGAAGCTGGCTGCATGGTTGAGCAAGCGCATCCCCGCCCAGGACGTGATTCTGACCCGGCAGCCGGGCGGCACCGAATTCGGAGACAGAATCCGGGCTTTAGTGCTCGACTCGCGCCAGACGGGCCTCGCCGCGATGACCGAGATGGCTTTGATGTTTGCCGATCGTGCCCAGGCCATTGCCGAAGTGATTCACCCAGCACTCGATCAGGGCAAGATTGTAGTTTGCGATCGCTTTACGGATTCCACGGAAGCTTACCAAGGTGGCGGCCGCGAGTTGGGATCGGAAACCGTGCTGGCTTTGCACCGGCTGCTCTGTGGCGACCTTCAGCCCGATCTCACGATCCTGCTTTTGCCTTCCTTCGACGCCTCCCTGGAGCGCGCACGACGCCGCAACCAGCGCGCTGTTGAACAGACGGGAACGGATGAAAACCGTTTTGAGCAGGAAAAGGACGCCTTCTACCGGCGCGTCTGGGAGAAATACCGCGAGATTGCTGCGCGTGAGGCGCAACGCGTGGTGCTCATCGAAGGCGACCTCGGCATCGACGAAGTTCATGAAAGAGTTGTGGCCGCGGTGGCTGCCCGGCTCCTCATTCCTTCGCCTTGATTCACCCCGGGCTGCCGCTCCACGCGCCGAGGATGCGCCGCAGTAGAACCAACTGCCCCACGTGATATGCGTTGTGATCGGCCACCAGCAGCGCTTCGCGCAGGATCGTCTGCCCGTCCCCATGCGAAATCCTGGCGAACAGATCGGTCTTCTCGTCTTCGACAAGACTGCACATCGACTCGAGGTCCTTCCGAAACAGATCGACGCTCCGATCCCAGGCCTTCGGATCGGGTGGCTCCGGCGAGGCCGGCCAATAACCCGATGGCCAGTCCGGCGATTGGTGATGAGCATCGCGCGAGAACTCCAGAATGTCCCACTGTGCAATGCGAAGATGCTCCAAAAGTTGCCACGCCGAATGCTCTGCCTCGTGCGAAACCTTGCCGCGCAGTTCGGCGGGGAAATCGGCGACTGCCTTCTCATACGGCGCATGCGCCTCGTGCCCCTTGAGAAGCTTCACGAGGTGTTCCCGAAGTGCCTTATCGTCTTTCATCGAGGTTTGTCCTATTCCGGAATCTCGGGTGCGCCTGAAGTCCGCCCGAACACGCGGCTCAACGAGCATCCTGCCACACCCGCTCCCCTTCAACAGATTCCCCGCGTCCACAAAAGGATGCCGTCAAAACGACATGCCCTGTGGAATCGAGCGCCCTGTTCTGGGGCTCGCGATGCTCTAAACTCGAATCGTGGGCACTCAGGAACTTGCGGCGAACGGACAGGCCCTCCCTCAGCCGGCCCAATTGGTCCGCCGCGGACGCTATGTTTATCCCGCAGGGCTGCGCTTCAACCTGCCCTTCTATCTCTTTCACAAGTTCTTCAAGCCCGGCAACCCCATCCTGCTGTTTGAATATCTGCGCAAGTTTGGCCGCGCGGCGCACTACCGCATTCTGTTCAACGACGTCGTCCTCTTCCACGACCCCGCTGACATTCGGGAAGTCCTGATCGACAAGGCCGCTTCTTTTGGGAAAGACCGCACCCAGAAGCGGATGAAGATTCTGCTCGGGGAAGGCCTGATCACCTCCGACGGAGAGGCCCACAAACGAGGCCGGCGCGCAGCCGCACCCGCGTTCCATCGTCAGCGCATTCAGAGATACGCAACCCAGATTGTCGAGTTGGCCGACGAGCTCTGCGCGCAATGGCAGCCAGGCGAGCCTCTGGATATCGCCGCGGAGATGATGCGCCTTGCGCTCCAGATCACAGCGCGAACGCTCTTCGATATGGAAGTGACCCCTGAAATCCAGGTCATCAACGACCAGGTCAACATCGTCATGGGCCTGTATCACTACCTGGTCGCCTTGCCCCGCGCCGAGCTGCTGCTCGACACGCCGTTGCCGGGCATGCGCCGGTTTCGCCGGGCCAAGGCGCGGCTCAATGAAGTGGTGGATGGCATGATTCAGGCGCGCCTCGCAGAGTCCAGCGGCAAGCTTGCCGAGCGAGGCGACCTGCTTTCGATGCTGCTGGCCTCCCGCGACGACCAGTCCGACGGGACCGGCCTGAAGCTGACCGCCGATGAGCTTCGCGACCAGGTACTCACGCTCTTTCTTGCCGGATACGAAACCGTGGCCAATGCGATGGCATGGACATGGCTGCTGCTGGGCCAGAATCCACAGGCGGAGCGGCGCATGCATGAAGAACTGGATGAGGTGCTCGCCGGACGAATGCCCACCTTGGAAGATCTTCCCCGGCTTGAATACACGGCCATGGTCCTGGCTGAGTCGATGAGGCTCTATCCGCCGGCCTGGGCCATGGGACGGGAGGCGCTCGAAGACGTCTCGATTGGCCCCTACCATTTGCGCAAGGGCACCATGGTTTTCTTCAGCCAGTACATTGTGCAGCGTGACCCGCGCTGGTTTCCCCACCCCGAGCGTTTCTGGCCGGAACGCTTTACTGCGGAGGCCAAGGCGGCTCGTCCGCGGTTTGCGTACTTTCCGTTTGGGGGCGGCGGACGCCAGTGCATCGGCGAGTCGTTTGCGTGGATGGAGGCAACGCTGGCTTTGGCCACCATCGCCCAGCGCTGGCGGCTGCCGCTGGTCCCCGGTCAGAGCATCGGGCTTCAACCCAAAATCACTTTGCGGCCGGATCGAGCGATTCGCGTCATCCCGGTTCCGCAAGAGGACCGCTCCACAACTTTGCCCGCTGTTTGAGTGTGGAAGATCTAGGCTTCGCCGTCACCGGGCTCTTCCAGGAAGATGGATTCGATCGTCGTCGCGAAGACACGGGCCAACTTGAATGCCAGGGGGAGGCTGGGGTCGTATTTGCCGGTTTCCAAGGCGTTGACAGACTGCCGCGAGACGCCCAATCGCTCCGCCAGATCGGCCTGGGACCATTCCCGCTCCGCGCGCAGCACACGCAATCGGTTCTTCATCGGTATCTCAGCCTCAGAAACGGAGAAGAGATGCCGACAGCCAACCAGAACAGGGGAAAGATGAGGTAAAGATCGAGGTGCGGAACGGACAGAAAGAGCTCGAGAAATCCCCACACCGTGGTGACGGCCAGCGTGACTCCAATACCCCATACCATGGACTGCACGAAGACGCTGCGAAGGAACTCGTCCCTTTCTTCGGCTAGATACAAGCCGACCCCCACCAGGACCCCTACGACCGGGAGCGCCGGCAACAACGCAAGAACGTAGGCAGAGATGCCCTCCGGGTGACCGTGGCGAAACGCGCGGACCGCGACGTAAATAAAGATCACGTAAAAGAACATGGCGGCCATCGTGCGCAACGTATAGCGCCGAGTCGCGAGGTTCATTGGTGTGCAACAGATCATGGTTGGTCTCCTTTACTTAGTGACAAGGACACTTTACCAATCCGAGAACCACGATGTCAAGGGTCCTTGTCAGGAAGCTTCGCCGATTTCCGTACTCTTCCGCGCTGCGGTCGGAAATCGAAACCCTGTAGACTCGAACCGTGGGCTTTCAGGATTTTCTCGGCAATGCGCAGACCGTCACCCATCTCCGCGAGAGCTTGCGGGCAGGCCGCTTTCCCCACTCGCTGATCCTTGCCGGCCCCAAAGGGGCGGGCAAATACACGCTGGCGTTGATGCTGGCGCGCGCCTTCAACTGCCTGGATCCCCGAGAATCCGGCGGGCTGCCTGATTTTTGCGGAAGCTGTTCCAACTGCATCCGTATCGCGGACGCCGCTAATTTGGAAGAGAAGGTCGCAGAAGCCGTCGAGGCGCGTGAAGCCCTGCGGGACGCCGACAAGCGCGATACGCGCATCCTCATCCAGACGCACCCCGATGTGCTGATCGTTCCGCCGGATCCGCCGCAACTGCAGATCAAGATCGGCCAGGTTCGGCAAGTGATTCATGTGGCGTATTATCGGCCGCCGGTTGAATCCAAGCGCACGTTCACCATTTTTACCTCGTCGGCATTCATGCGCGAGGCGGCCAATAGCCTGCTGAAGGTATTGGAAGAGCCTCCCGAGCACACGACGATTATCCTGCTGACCGAGAATCCCCAGGAGCTTTTGCCGACGATTCGGTCGCGGGCGGTGGTTCACCGCCTTGGCGCCCTGCCCACTTCCGATCTGGAATCGCTGCTGGCGACGAGACGGCCACTGCTCAAGCAGGCCGACCGCGCTCTGGCTGCCCGGCTCGCAGAAGGTGCGGTTGGGCGAGCACTGACCATCGACCTTGGCGTGTATCTGGCCAGCCGCCAGGATGCCCTGGTGATCCTGCGGACGGCCTTGAGAGACCCGGATTACACGCAGCTTTTCCATGCCACGGAGACTTACCGCGCCGGTGCCGATGGCCAGGAAAAGAGCATCAACCTGCTGCGCGCGTTGGGGAGCTTGCTCGAGGATTTGCTGCTGGTCCTGGCCGGAACTCCGCAACTCATCCGGAACCTGGATCTTGCTGCTGAACTCGAGCGCCTTGCCCAGGGCTTGACGGTCGATTGGCTCGATGCCGCGGCGCGGGCCATGGTCCAGGTTGAGCAGGGCATGCGGCGCAATCTGCTGCGCTCTCTTTCACTCGATGCGATGGCGGTCAGCCTGGAGAAAACCTAGGCCGGTGTTTCACCGGGCCTGCCCTCTGAAACGAACTTCGCCGTCTCACAAATCGAGTGCAACCTCCGTTTACCCGCGGGCATCTTTACCAGTACAAGCTATCTCATACTGCTCGGTAACCCATGCCCCATCGAGTGGGCTCATGGCCAGTTCATCTTCCCGCCCTCGGTATGAGAGAGGTTATTCTTTGCTGACGGCGCCTTTTTTACCCAAGTCAGCGGAGTCTTTTACCGGGCCTGTTTTCAGCGTAAGTCTCATTCACCAGGCGCATTCAGGGCCTTTATTCCTTGCAGAAAGGTCGTCTTCATGAGCAGCCACGCCGTTCTTCCTACCGTCGAGAGTGCCGCGGACGCCGGACTTCCGGAACCGATAGAAGTTGAACAAGGGGCCCGCCGCCCCCAATCCGTACGAACGAGGAAGGGCCCCCCGGCGCCATCACCCATCCGCTTCCCGGCGCAGGCCACCCCGGAAGACGGAACCTACCGCCAGGCTGAGTTGTTTTATTTGCAGAAACAAATCCAGTCGCAGACGCCCATGGTCGTTGTGCTTGAAGATGGCGAGCATGTGGAGGGCTGCATTGAGTGGTACGACCGCAGTTGCCTCAAGATCCGTGGCAGGAACAAGACCATCGTGTACAAGGCTGCCATTAAATACATGTACAAGCTGGGCGAGCAAGGACTCTAACCACGGGCTGGGTACGCAATCAGGTGCTAAGGCGACGCAGTTTGTACCATTCGAGGTGCAACCGGCAATCCCGACGGAACGAGCTAACCTCCACCCGGCATCTCTTCTTCCCCGTTGTGTGAGGCCTTCAACAACCGGTCGCGGATAGCCGCCCCGATTCCGTCGGCGGGTGGGACCGGGCAAAGAATCACGGTGCAGCCTTGCGCGTCCAACGCACGCAATCCGGCATAGAGCTCACGGGCCAACTCGTCGGGCACCGACCAGCGTCCCCAGGGCCATAGGATTGCTCCGGGAATCGGTCCAGCAACTTCAGCCGGAGCCAGAACTCCCATGCGCTCTTTCGGCCACTGGCTCGCCGCATCGGCCAGTTTTTTCCGTAATTCCGCGAGCGGAGCTTCCACCAGGATCAGGCGGGCCGATGGGGCATAGTGGCGCAAGCCCACGCCCGGTGAAGGCATGGAGGACTGTGGAGTCTTCGCCAGGACTGGAACCTCGTGATAAACCTCTGCCGGCCCCGCAATTTCGCGAATCTGGTGAACCGTCACCGCGCCCGGGCGGTAGATGAGGATGGGGCTTTGCGAAGTGTCGACGACCGTGGATTCAACGCCATGCATCGTCGGTCCGCCGTCCAGCACAGCATCGATGCGGCCATCCAGGTCGTCGAGGACGTGATCTGCCGTCGTAGGACTGGTATGCCCAAAGGTGTTGGCGCTGGGCGCGGCCACGGGAACGCCGGCGAGGCGCATCAGCGCCAGCGCAACAGGATGATTTGGCATGCGGACCCCCACCAGCGGACGCCCGGCCGTCACCGCGTCGGAGACCGCTGGGCTTCGCGGCAACAGCAGGGTAAGCGGGCCTGGCCAGAACGCAGTCATCAGTCGTTGCCCGGCCTCCGGAATCGCCGTCACCAGCGAGGCGAGCATGTTTCGGCCTTGCTCGCCCCCTGCAATATGAACGATGACCGGATCCCAGGCCGGGCGCTGTTTGGCGGCAAAAATCCTCTCGACGGCCGTAGGATCCAGGGCACTGGCTCCAAGACCGTAAACCGTCTCTGTCGGGAACGCAACCAGTCCGCCGCCACGCAAAATCTCAGCGGCCTGGCGCAACGCTTCCTGCGCACCGGCTCCCTCAAGATGCAGCGGATCAACTGCGAGGCGGAGAGTCTTCACGTCCCTATTTTCAACCCTGGGACCGGACTCGGCCCCCGGCGGTATACTCACTGCAGCCGATGCCTGTTGAAACCGAAATCAAATTCCGCATAGACGACCCAGTGGAATTAACCCTGCGGTTGCAAGTTGCCGGGTTCCACGTAAAAACCCCGCGGAGTTTTGAGAACAATGTGCTGTACGACACGCCCGACCGCCAGATGCGGGCGCGCACCGAAATTCTCCGCATCCGCAACTACGCCGGCCGATGGACCTTGACCCACAAACGGCTGCCCGACGCCGGTCCCGGTGAAGATACCCACAAGCACCGTATCGAAACGGAGACCGGAATCTCCGACGGAGATGCTCTGATGGATGTCTTTCGCTCTCTCGGGTTGGTCCCCGCGTTCCGTTATGAAAAGTGGCGCGCTGAATGGGACGACGGTGAAGGCCATTGCGTCGTGGACGAGACGCCCATCGGAAACTTCGCCGAACTGGAAGGAAGCGCGGAGTGGATCGACAAGACGGCGCCGCGGCTCGGGATTCAGCGGGCGCAGTACATTACGCTCAGCTACGGAAGGCTCTTCGAGCAATGGCGTACGGAACATGGATCGTCTGCCCAAGACTTAACATTTGACGCGATTGCCCAGTCCTAGCCCTGCGCGTTTTGCGGCTTTGGCGCCTTTTCGCGCCTCGATCCAGAGAAGTGTAAAGGACCGCACGCGAAGCCATGCAGAGCAGGCCTTTTAGAGCCATGCAGGCGTCTTTCGAGGTACTCAAGATACTCTAAAGTTTACTTTCAGCCTATTACTTCGGTTTACTTTGTCTAGCCTCCGCACAAGAGGAGTGATTAAATTGCCCCAAGGACCGAATGTCTGCCTTGTCTCAGCCTCCTGACGCTTTTGGCCCAAGCCTGTTATCCATCGGACTGATGAGCCCCGATGCGATGCGGCGAAAGGCGTTTACCGAAGCCTTGTCCTCGGCCGTCGTCGGAACGATTCGGGAAATCGCCAACTATCCTTCCGACCTTGACGAACTGCCTCGGCTCCTGGAGCCCCGATGCGACGTGGTACTGGTCGACCTGGACGGAAACCCGGAGCGGGCGCTGGAGATTGTGGAGAGCATTTTCTCCTTCGGATCGGCGACTGTCATTGCCTGCTCCGCCGAGGCCAACCTGGACCTCGCCGTCCGCTGCATGCGGGCAGGTGCGCGTGAGTTCCTCACCTTTCCTCTGAACCCCTCCACGCTTGCCGATGCGCTCGCGCGCATTGCCATTCGCGGCGCGTCCACTCCGCCGCCGCGTCGAACGGCTCGGAAGCTTTTCGTTTTCATGGGCGCAAAGGGCGGGTGCGGCACCACCACCCTTGCCGCCAACTTCGCCGTGGCTCTGGCCCAGGAATCGGGCCAGACCACGCTTTTGCTCGATCTCGGCGTTCCGCTGGGAGACGTGGCCATCAACCTGGGGATCGCCGCCGATTTCTCAACCTTCAACGCATTGGAAAACTACAACCGCCTCGATGCAAGCTTCCTCTCGACCCTGCTGGCGCGTCACTCTTCCGGGCTCAATGTGCTCGCGGCCCCCACCGAGTTTCCGCCTACCCAGCCGCCTGTCGAGGCCATCGAACGACTGCTGGCCGTGGCGCGCAGTACCTTCGATTACGTGGTGGTCGATGCGGGAGCCCGTCTGGAGTTGAAAGACACTCGGTTCTTTTATGAATCCGCCATGCTGTATCTGGTCACTGAAGTCGGTGTCTCGGATTTGCGCAACGCCAACCGCATGATCGGACAGTTCTTTGCCACGCGCGGCGCCAAGCTGCAAATTGTGGTGAACCGATTCGCGCCCCAGTCGTTGCTTGTCGATGAAAAGCAAATCGAGAAAGCGCTTACACGGACCATCGATTGGAGGATCCCTGACGATTACGCCTGCGCCCGCCGCACGGCCATTTCAGCGACTGCCTTGGCGATGGAAGACTCGCCTATCTCCAGGGTCATCCGCAGGATGGCGAGAAAGGCTTGCGGTTTGCCCGAGGAGGAACCCGTGAAGCAAGCGTCCCGCCTCTTGAAATGGGCGCGCCGGGGGTTCTCACCGCGCGGGACAATCAAACGGGTCCAAACCGAGAGTGAGTCTCCGTCCCCCTTTATGGATGCGGGCCTGCTGGATCCCGACCACGCAGGGTCCTGAGCGAGCCATCGAGACCCTCGGTGAGTTCGATGGGCGTCACCCAGAATTCAGTCAGCGGACAATGAAGCTTGGGCAGGCGGGTCCGCTATTCCACGCCGTGACATTTCTTGTACTTCTTGCCGCTCCCGCAAGGGCATGGATCGTTACGTCCGACCTTTTCACCGGTCCGGCGCTGGGCCGGCTGGCTGGCTTCGCCCGACCCGGCAAAGTTCGCCGCTGCCAATTCCCGTTGCTTCTTGCGCTGAAATTCCTTTTCCAACGCATCGATCGTCGTTGAAGCCTCCCGCGTATGAATCGGGCGCGTTGGAATTGCGACCTCGCGCGGGGCTGCATCGAGGGTGGCGGGGTTGGCAGCGCTGGCCACGGGCGGTGCGGGAGGCACGGCGCGGCGCGGCTCCGGCGCAGCGTTCACGGGCTGACCATCGGGCCCAAGAATCTGCATGCGGAACAGGAAGCGGACCGTGTCTTCCTGAAACTTCAGCATCATGGCCTCGAACATGTCGAAGGACTCGCGCTTGTACTCCACCAGCGGATCCCGCTGCGCATACCCGCGCAAGCTGATGCCTTCCTTCAGGTGATCCATGGAGAGCAGATGCTCTTTCCAAAGGCCGTCGATCACGCTCAGCATGACCATGCGCTCGTGATACCGCATCGTCTCGCTGGAGAGAATCTTCTCTTTGGTTTCGTAATCCTCTTTGAGCTTCTCGAAGATGGCGTCGCCCAGTTGATGGCGCTCAAGTTCCTGCGGCTTGATGCCCGCTTGGGAAAGACTCAGGCCGAATTGGCCCACGAGTTTCTCGTCCAGCCCCTTCACATTCCACTGGTCGGGATGAAAATTTTCCGGGGCGCTCTCGTCAAGAATCGAACTGAGGATGCCGCCCACGTAGTCCTCGAGAATCAACTCCCGCTGGTCCACGCCTTCCAGCAAGCGACGGCGCATGCCATAGACGGCCTCGCGCTGCTTGTTCATCACGTCGTCGTATTCGAGCAGGTGTTTGCGCGATTCGAAGTTCTGCGCTTCAACCGCCTTTTGCGCACCTTCAATCCGCTTGGAGATCATCTTCGACTCGATGGGCACGCCTTCTTCCATGCCCAACCGTTCCAGCAGCGTGGAGATCCACTGCTTGGCGAAGATGCGCATGAGATCGTCTTCGAGCGATAGATAAAAGCGCGACTCACCGGGATCGCCCTGCCGTCCGGCGCGGCCGCGAAGCTGATTATCGATGCGGCGGGATTCGTGGCGCTCGGTGCCGAGGATGAACAAGCCGCCGGCTTCGATGACCTGCGCGTGATCGAGTCGAGCCACTTCAGCGTGCCCCTTGAACGTCTCCGCCCATTCGGCTTCGCCGACTTCAAACTCTTGGCCCTGATAATAGAAACGCAGAAAGCCTGCCGGAGCCATGGGGTTGATGGCGCCTTCGGCCACACTGATCGCGCGCGCCTGGCCCTTCTTCACCAGTTCCTGCCGCGCCATGAACTCGGGGTTGCCGCCGAGCAGAATGTCGGTTCCTCGTCCGGCCATGTTGGTGGAGATGGTGACCATGCCCAGCCGCCCGGCCTGGGCTACAATCTCGGCTTCGCGCTCGTGAAACTTGGCGTTCAACACCACGTGGCGTACACCCTTGCGCTGAAGAATCCCCGACAGCCGTTCCGACTTTTCGATGGACGTGGTGCCTACCAGCACTGGCTGTTTCTTCTCGTGCAGGAGCGCAATGTCTTCCGCAACTGCAGTGTACTTTTCCTTCTCGGTGCGGTAAACCACGTCCGGGTTTTCCAGGCGCCGCATCGGCTTGTTGGTGGGAATCACCACGATTTCCAGCTTGTAGATCTTCTCGAACTCGGCGGCTTCGGTCTCGGCCGTTCCCGTCATGCCGCTCAGCTTCTTGTAGAGGCGGAAGTAGTTCTGGAAGGTAATGGTCGCCAGCGTCTGATCTTCCTTGCGGATGTTGACGCCTTCCTTCGCTTCGATGGACTGGTGCAGCCCATCGCTCCAACGGCGACCCGGCATCAAGCGCCCGGTGAAGGTATCGACGATGATGACTTCCCCATCTTTGACCACATACTCAACATCGCGCTTGTAAAGGGCGTGCGCCTTGATGCCGGTCTCGACGTAGTGCTTGAGTTCCCAGTTCTCCGCGTCGGCAATGTTGCCGATGCCCAGCAGCTTTTCGATCGTCTCCCAACCCTGATCGGTCACGCCAATCGTCCGCTGCTTCTCATCGACGATGTAGTCGCCGGTGAGATACTTCTCGCCTTCGCCCAGTTGCAGGCCTAGCTCTGCCTGACGCTTGTGATCACTCCACTCGATCTCCTCGCCCATCTCGAGATCGGGAATGATCTTGCGCACGCGCGCATACTTGTCCGTCGTCTGATCCGTGGGGCCGGAGATAATCAGCGGAGTCCGCGCTTCGTCGATGAGGATCGAGTCCACTTCGTCGACAATGGCGTGATAGTGCCCGCGCTGCACGCAGTCCTTGATCTCGAACTTCATGTTGTCGCGCAGGTAGTCGAAGCCGAATTCGTTGTTGGTGCCGTATGTGATGTCGGATGCGTAGGCGGCGCGGCGCTCGGCATCGTCGAGGTCGTGGACAATCACGCCGACAGTCAGGCCGAGAAACTCGTAGATCTTGCCCATCCACTCCGCGTCGCGCTTGGCCAGGTAGTCATTTACGGTGACCACATGGACACCGTGGCCGGCCAGCGCATTCAAATAACAGGCAAGGGTGGCTACCAGCGTTTTGCCTTCACCGGTTCGCATTTCGGCGATCTTGCCCTGGTGGAGCACCATGCCGCCGATGAGCTGCACGTCGAAGTGGCGCATCTGGACAGCGCGCCAGCCTGCCTCGCGGACCACAGCGAAGGCCTCGGGCAGAATCTCGTCGAGCGCGGCACGCTCGGAGTTCTTGATTTGTTCTTCGTCGGTGATGCCTTCCAGGGAGGAAGCAATCCGTGCCCTGAATTCGACGGTCTTGGCGCGTAACTGCTCATCGGTGAGCGGCTTGAGCGCCGCTTCCAGATCGTTGATCTGGGCCACAATGGGCCACAGTTTCTTGAGCAGCCGCTCATTTGCCGTCCCGAATACCTTTGTCAGTGCTTTATCGAAAACCACATGAATCTCCGTTTACCAGTGTAAATGGTTGAGGTTGCGCAGCCGTAACCACGCGGACTGCCGAAAGCCCCGCCGGAGCAGGGTCTTGCGGTCAATGCGTCGCTCAACTTCAGATGCGCAAGATCAGCCGGCCCACCGGATCGCCTCTGCGAATCCTCCGCAGTTGGCGATGGAAGTGTTTCATGCGCGCGGCAAGGGGATCGGGACCACCTTCGTCGTCCTCTTCCACCTCCTGGCTCTGTTTTTCCTCCAGGACATAGGCCACGCTGGGCCGCGTAAACACCTGCATGTACTGGAACGCCATGCCCAGGCCGGTACTGGAAGGGCAGTAGACAGTGCGGCCATCTTTTCCGCGGCGGCCCCTGCGGAACAACAGGCGGCGCAACGAGTAATGGGCCAGAATGAGCACGATGGCCACAAACGGCAGGGACGCGGCATACATGCCCCAGGCAAAGACAGAAAGAAGACTCATGAGCACCCTCGTCGATCGGTGAGATAGGACTTCGCGGAGGAGAAGGGGTGTGGCCGCTCGGAATCACCTTCCGCAGGCAGCCCGCCCCAAAAGAATTTGCGAAGTTTTAACCGCGACGGATGGGGGGAGGCCGCTGAAACCGCGAAGCGAGTACCGGTGCTTCCTGGACGCGACCGGCATACTCATGGGTCAGGCGACCCAAAAGGCCCAACGGCGAGAGGACCGCGACCAGCAGGAGGGGCAGGATGGCAACGAAATCCGCCGCATTCCCGGAACCTCCGTGCAGGGCCAGCAACAAAACCAGCGCAAAGCCGATTGCCAGAACTGCAATCAGGATCCAACCGCGCCGCTGCTGCGTGGAGTTCATGGGGAAGATTCTCCTGCCAAGCAGTATAGCCGAAAAACTCCCCCTCAGAAGGAAGCACCTCTTGGGGAGTCGAACAGCACATCTCTAAATCTCTTTGCGTTAAAGCTTTGTCATCATGAGCGTAGCGAAGGATATGCGGTTGTTTCCCTGCTTTGCGGTGAAATCTGGAGAAGCCGCGATGTCGAACCCACGCCATTGTGCCGGAAATAGGACAAAAAGCAACCGCGGATCCTTCGTCGCGGCCCTCCTCAGGATGACAACAGCTCCCCAATGAATCCAAATGCCATTACCCTGCCGGGTGCCCCATCCATGCGCAGCTGCATCGCGCATGGGTGGGAAAGCACAACCCTCGATGCAGCACAACGAATCCTGCGGCACTGGAACTGCTCTTGAGAGCCCCATCCTTTACCGGTTCTTCGCCTCGTGGTACATTCCGCGCAGAATTGGAGCGGACCCCCTGCCGCCGAAAGGAGGAGTATGAACAGCTGCCTCGTATCAAGATTTTCATGTTCTTCAAAGGTGCCAGGTGTCTTTTTTGTCCAAGCTTCGCCGTCTGGCCGGCGCAGGAATCTTAGGCCTCAATTTGACTTCGAACTGGCTGGGGCGGGGGTGACCCCTGAACACTTCCCAGAGGTCCGGCGAAGGTTGGACGAACTGCAGCAAGGTGAGTCCTTCGACGATCCTCCATAACTAAGAGAACCCCGACGCTTGGCCGCCGCACTGTTGAGGTGGTCAAGCGTCCCGGGGCGGTGTGGTGGGCGGTACGGCTGGCGCGCTGATTCCATTAGGACGGACCAGAGCTCGCGAGCGCGTTTGAAGACTCTTTGGATGGCGGTGCTGCGCCTCCTGCGGTTGGCTCCGGTGTGGGATTCGTGGTTTCCCACCCATCGCGGTGAAGCTGCGATGGATGGGGCACGGAGATGTGTTGCGGTCGCAGCAGGACAAGGCAGTCGAGGCGCACACCAGGCTCAAATCCAAAGGACTCGTCAGCGCACCGTACAATAAAAGAGCAAGCCGAGTCCCCCACACACCCCATGGCGGAAACCGAAAAACAAAAAGCCGTGCCGCAAAAGAAAGACGAAGACCCGGTCGGCAAGGTGTACGACTCGCGGCTGATGAAGCGGCTCGGCCATTACCTGCGCCCTTATTGGGTGCAGGCCACCATCTCTTCGATCTCCGTCAGCCTGAAGTCGCTCAGCGATGTCACCGGCCCCTATCTTGTCAAAGTCGGAATCGACCGCTACCTCACGGGGACTCCGGGCCCCGCCACCAACTGGTTCACGCGCCGACTACCCGCCGACCCCTATCACGGCATCACCGTGCTGGCCACCGTCTATATCTGCGCGCTCCTTTCCGCTTATCTCTTCGAGTTCATTCAGACGTACATGATGCAGTGGCTGGGGCAGAAGCTCATGTTCGATCTGCGCCGCGACATCTTCCGCCACATGCAGCAGATGCACATCGGCTTCTTCGACACCCATGCCGTGGGCCGGCTGGTCACGCGCCTCACCTCGGACGTGGACGCCATCAACGAAATGTTCACGGCCGGCGTCCTGGCCATCGTCGACGACTTCTTCAACCTGACCATCATGGCCGGCGTGATGCTGGCCATCAACTGGAAGCTGGCCCTGATCGCCTTCGCCGTCCTGCCGTTGATCCTGATCGTGACCCGCATGTTCCGCGACAGCGTGCGCGAAAGCTATCGCCGCGTGCGCGCCGCCATCGCCCGCATCAACAGCTTCACCCAGGAACACATCACCGGCATGGTCGTGGTGCAGTTGTTCAACCGCGAGCAGCGCGCCTACCAGGATTTCGAAGACGTCAACCGGCAGCACATGATCGCCTTCAAAGACACCATCTTTGCCTACGCGCTCTATTACCCGGCGGTCGAAATCCTCTCTGCCGTGGCCATTGCGCTGGTCATCTGGCGAGGCGGATTCGGCGTGCTTTCGGGCTCGGTGACCATCGGCGTGCTGGCCATGTTCATCCAGTATTCGCAGCGTTTCTGGCGGCCGATTCAGGACCTGAGCGACAAGTTCAACATCCTGCAATCGGCCATGGCCGCCTGCGAGCGCATCTTCAAGCTGATGGATACGGCGCCGGAGATTGTGACGCCTGCCCATCCGATCGCCGGAGATGGCAGCAACCGCATCGAATTCCGGCACGTCTGGTTCACGTACCAGAAGCTCACGGCGGAACAGGAGGCCGCAGTTTCAGGTGCAGATGGGGCCACGCCAAACGCCGCGCAACTGGCCGCCATCCCGGATATCGAATGGATTCTCAAAGACGTATCCTTCACAGTCGAGCCGGGGCAAACGGTTGCCATTGTGGGCCACACCGGAGCCGGCAAAACCACGCTGACCAGCCTGATGATGCGTTTTTATGACGTGACCGCCGGCCGGATCCTGGTAGACGGCGTGGACCTGCGCCAGCAGGACTTGAACGGTCTGAGACGGCATTTCGCCGTGGTCTTGCAAGACCCGTTCCTATTTACCGGGACGCTGAAAGAGAACATCCGGCTCGGCAACGAGTCCATCACCGACGCTGAACTCAATCAAGCCGCGCAAGACGTGAACGTGCTGGACTTTATCGAGAGCCTGCCCCACAAGTTCGATGAACCGGTGCAGGAGCGGGGTAGTTCCCTTTCCACGGGACAAAAGCAGCTCATCAACTTTGCCCGGGCGTTGGCCTACAATCCCCGCATCCTGATCCTGGACGAGGCCACTTCGAGCGTGGACACAGACACCGAGCTGCGCATCCGCGGCGCGCTGGAACGCATGGTGGCGGGCCGCACCAGCGTGCTCATTGCCCATCGTCTTTCCACCGTGCAGCGGGCCGACACCATCCTGGTGATGCACAAAGGCCAGTTACGCGAGATGGGGTCGCACCAACAGTTGCTTGCCCAACGCGGCCTCTACTGGAAGCTGTATCAACTCCAGTACAAGGATCAGGAAAGGCTCATCGCCCCAAGCCCCCTCGATCAGCCCTCCGTGGTTCCCGCGGGGTAGCATACAGGCGACAGGTTACAGATGACAGGTGACGGTACCCTGGCTTTGACTGTGATTGTCATCTGTAACCTTCCGTAACCGCGCCTAGGGAAGTGGTGTCTAATGGTGCGGATGGACAGGGACGACCACGCAGCGATCCAGGCGGTACTGGCCGGGGACAAAGAGGCCTACGGTGAGCTCGTGGTGCGCCACAGCCACAGTCTGTTTCGCGTGGCGTATCGCATTACCGGCAACGAAGCGGACGCGGAAGACATGGTGCAAGAGGCGCTTCTGCGCGGCTATCGCAAGCTGGACGGGTTTGAATCGCGGGCCAATTTCGGCACCTGGATCTATCGCATTGCGGTGCATTGCGCCCTGGACCGGGTCAAGCACCGCCATCGCAACGAGACGGCCCGCGTGAGCGAAACCAACGACCCGGAACAGGATCAGCTGCAGGTGGCCGATGAGGCCGCGGGACCTGATCGGCTCCTGTTGAGCGGAGAGATCGGTTCGATGCAGCAGGCGGCGCTGCACACACTTACGCCGACGGAGCGAACGGCCTTTGTGCTGCGCCACATGGAAGATCGGACCACGGTGGAAATCGGTGCTGCATTGGGCATTGAGCCCAATGCAGCCAAACAGGCGGTCTTTCGGGCGGTGCAGAAGATGCGCCGCCGGCTGGCGCCTCTCAGGGTGGCGACATGAGCCTTTTGGCAGAACATTTAACGGACGAACAGATGCTTGACCAGGTCTATGGCGAGTGCGACGACCCGGTCGCGGTGGAACGGCACCTCGCGGCCTGCAAGGCGTGCGCGGCCGGCTACGCCGAGTTGGAGCGCGACCTGACCGGCGTGGACCGCCTGGTCGCCCCTTTCCGGGATGCTGAATATGGCGAACGCGTGTGGGCATCGATCGCGCCTGCCTTGCGGGTCTATACCCCGGCGCATCGCGGAGATGCGGCTCGCTTGTGGAGCCGTTGGATCCGTGCCGGGTGGCTCGGGAAGGGGCTTGGTTACGCCGCGGCCTGTGCCCTGCTTCTCTCCTGCGCCTTTTATGCCGGCCGCCAGTGGGAACAGAGAAATCGCCCTGCGCCCCCTGTTGCCAAGGCCCTGCCCGCCAACCCGCCGCTACCACGGCAGCCCATCGTCGTGGTGGTGCTCGACGATCACCTGGACCGCTCGGAGCGCTTTCTGGTGCAGTTGAAGCACGCCGACCTGGATTCAACGGCCATAGCCTCCCCCATGCGCGATGAAGCCCGAAGCCTGCTGGCAGCAAACCGGGTGTGCCGCAAGAATCTTGCCCAGGCGGCCGATCCTGAACTATCCACGGCGCTTGACCATCTCGATCAACTCCTGGCGGAAGCGGCCAATGCGCCCGGGGGGCTGAATGCACATTCCATCGCCAAACTGCAGGACGAAATGAACTCCGACGGTCTGCTCTTCGAGGTGCGGGTTCTGCGCTCCAGAATCTCGCACCGCAAATCGGCCGGAGACGGAGCCTCTAAGGGAGGTACTGCATGAGAACCAGGCGGAGTTTTTCTGCTTTGTTAGCAGGAGCGAGCCTGCTATCAATGGCGTATTCAAACCCATGTTCGTGGGCATTCCCAGGCGGACAGTCCTTTGCCGGAACAAACGCACTGCCCGGCCTGGACTCATCCGCACGGTCCATCGCCATCGGTGAGCCGGCAGCGAGTGACTCCCCGGATAGCACTCTCTTCACGGAAGGCACACGTGCCATCAACGAGTCCCGCTGGGCCGACGCGGTCAGAATCTTTGCGCAAGCGGCGGCTGAACGCGGCGAACACGCCGACGGAGCGCTCTACTGGAAAGCCTATGCGGAAGACAAGCTCAATCAAGCCAAAGAGGCCGAGGACACCTGCGCTGCGTTGCGCGGAAGCTATCCGAAGAGTCCGTGGATTGAGGATTGCGGCGCACTGCAGGTTGAGATTCGCAGCAAGACCGGCAAGCGGATCGAACTCGACCCCAACCAAAGCGACGACGTCAAACTCCTGCAGTTGAACGCCATGATGCGCCAGGACGAACCGCGGGCATTGGCCGAGATCCAGGGAATCCTCAACGGGGACGCGAGCGAGAGGCTGAAAAAAGAGGCGCAGTTCATCCTCGGCCAACACTATTCCGATACCACCTACCCGCAGATTGTGCGCATCAGCTACGTCGAGGGCGATGTGCGCATCCAGCGCGGCGCGCCGACCGGTAAAGCGGAGAGCACGCTGTGGGAGCAGGCGGTTGTGGATCTGCCGCTCGAGTCCGGCTTCAGCCTGGTGACCGGCACGGGTCGCGCCGAGGTCGAGTTTGAAAACGCCTCGACCCTTTACCTCGGTGAAAACTCGGTCATGGCCTTCAACGACCTGCATACGACGGCAGGGGTTCCCTACACCGATCTTGCGCTCCTTTCCGGAACGGTGTCGTTGCACATCCACCCTTACGTGGCGGGCGAGTTGTTTATCTTGCGCACACTCACTGAGAATCTGCTGTCGAAATACCCGGACAAGAGCTACGTACGCCTTGAGAGCTACACCAACGGGCTTGCTGTGACACCGCTCGAAGGCGGCGGATTGCGGCTTCCCGGGTTTTCCAAAGACGCTGCCAAGGACGGCCTGACCTATACCTATCGGGACGGTCAATTGGAGGATGCCGAGGGCCGCCAAAGCGATGTGGCATTTTCAGACTGGGATGCGTGGGTTGCTACACGCGTCGCCCAGCGCGATGCGGCGATCGCAACGGTCATGGAGGCATCCGGCTTGTCCACGCCGATCCCCGGCATGGCCAACCTGGCAGGACAGGGGACGTTCTTCGATTGCGCCCCGTACGGAACGTGCTGGGAGCCAAACGGAGTGGCCGAAAGCGGCGATGAGACCGCGCGCTGGGAGCCGAAAGAGGGTTCCATGGGAAATCGGCCGCGTCTCCTGCTTGCCTCGTTTCATCCGCAGAGCGTGCGGCCACAAGCGATGCAGTCTGCCTCTCAAGGCGCGTCCGTCCAACGAGAGCTTCACGCTTCCTTCCCGTGCATGCCCGACGTTTTGCGCTACCGCCAGATCAAAGATCCGGTCACCGGTAAGCAGACAATCTCGAGTACCGCGTTTGCCCAGACGGAGCCGTATGATTGGGCGGTATGCCACGCGGGAACCTGGGTTCGCCACAAGAAACACTACGCCTGGGTTGCCGGTACCAAGCGGCATCACATCGATCCGGTGCGCTGGATCAAGTGCGATCACCGAATCGCGTTTGTTCCCCTCCATCCTTACGACGTAAAGGGGCAACCGGCGATTAACATCAAGCACGAAGTCTTCGAGGTGAGCGGGAAGATTGACATTGCGGTTCATCCCGTCAAACTGGAGCCGAACCGCCCGGTCGACTTTCTGTCGGCCCCGCCCAAGGAATACCGCGTTGCGCCGCTGCAGCCACTGGCCCATCTGGAAGCTCCCAGGATGGAAGCGCGGGCACTGGGAACCCTTACCGGAATCAAGTCAGGCGCATCGAGCCGCGCCAGCATCCCTGTCCGTTTTGATCCGAAATCGTTGAGCTTTACCATGCCCCGTCAGGAAATCCATGGAGGCAAGCCGGCCACGGTGTTCACTCCCATGACCAACCGCAATGGCACATTGCAAGCCCGCGGAGAAGGTTTCCATGGCGGAAGCGGAAGTGGTGGCAATTCCCATGGCGGAGCGAACAGCGGTTCGCCGAGCGGAGCGCATAACGGAGGAAGCAGCAGTGCGAGCGGAGCAAGCTCGCATAGCGGAGGCGGATCGACGACAAGCACATCGTCAAGCTCCTCCAGCAGTACGTCCAGTTCCGGAGGTGGATCCCACCACTAAAAAACAAACTGGGCGTTCCAGACCTGAAGGGCCGCAAGAGTTGCCCGTCGGGTCCTGCCGGCCTGGATCGAAACCGACTTGGGACTCAACCGCCTTCGTGGATTTTCACGCTGTGAAGTTATGCCCGCGAATCTCAGTTCTTGCTTCCGCAAAACACGAAGGGCCACTCCTGACGGGGTGGCCCTTCGTGTTAAGTTGAGGTCAGCCGCGAGCGGCCTTCGATTACTTGGCTGCGACCAATGGCTGTGTTGAGAGCGATCCGTCCGCGTAACCCTTGGCGATCTCTTTGATGTCAATGGGCGAGTAGTCACCGGCGTGACCCGCCTGCCCAAACTGTGTCATGCGCAACGCAACCACCTTCTGCATGGCTTCGCGGGCCGGCTTGAGGTAGTCGCGCGGATCGAACTTCTCTGGCGTCTCCGCGAAGACCTTGCGGATGGCGCCGGTGATGGCCAGGCGGTTGTCCGTGTCCACGTTGATCTTGCGCACGCCGTTGCGGATGCCGAGCTGAATCTCTTCCACCGGCACGCCCCAGGTTTCCTTCAGCTTGCCGCCGTACTGGTTGATGACGTCCTGCAGATCCTTGGGCACCGAAGAGCTTCCGTGCATCACCAGGTGGGTGTTGGGCAGGCGCTTGTGGATGGCGATGAGCACATCCATCTTCAGCACCGAGCCATCGGGCTTTTTGGTGAACTTGTACGCGCCGTGGCTGGTGCCGATCGCGATGGCCAACGCATCCACGCCGGTGCGCTCGGCGAACTCCACCGCCTGGTCGGGATCGGTGATGTGATCGAGCCCGCTGCCGCCCGCGCCGTGGCCGTCTTCCACGCCACCCAGCACGCCGATCTCGCCTTCCACCGTGACGCCGCGCTCGTGGGCGTAATCCACCACTTTGCGGGTGACTTCCACGTTCTCTTCAAAGCTGGAAGGCGTCTTGCCGTCGGCCTTCAGGGAGCCGTCCATCATGACCGAGGTGTAGCCCAGCTCAATGGCGCTCTTGCAGGTCTCAAAGCTGTTGCCGTGGTCCTGGTGCATGGCGATGGGAATCTCGGGATTCAGCTCCGCCGCTGCCTGGATCAGCTTGAAAAGATACAGATCCTCGGCAAACTGACGCGCGCCGCGGCTGGCCTGCACGATCACCGGCGACTTGGTTTCCTTGGCGGCGGCCATGATGGCCTGAATCTGTTCCATATCGTTGACGTTGAATGCCCCGACGCCGTAACCGCCTTTGGCGGCCTCGTCGAGAAGTTGCCGCATTGATACGAGTGGCATACGGAATTCTCCTTTTCAGGTTGGACCTGGATTCGATCTGGCCGGCCGTACGCTCGGACCCTTAGAGGGACGGGAAATCAGCCTCGCCGGCGGCAGGAACTGCGATCGTCCCTATGGTAGCAGAGGCGCGCAACCACAAAGTGTGTTTCGAATCACACGACGATCGCATCCCCTTCAAGCCGGAGACAACATCGGCGGGTGGCACCGGTACTTCAAGCCTTGTAAACCGCGGATGAGGGTGCCCCCGGTCCCTCGCACTTGGGGACCGGGGATTCCACCAGCCACAACAGGCCAGAGCCCGGGTCTCGATAGAGACTTACATACGCCGATGTCATCCGTTCAGCTCTGACAGGCGCTGCGTGGCCAAGTCGCCCGTTGTGCCATCTTTCGATATTCCGGAAGCATCGCCCCACCCTTGACTGACCGGCTGCCCGCATCGCTCCTCCTCACTCCATGGCTGATTGTGGAATAATCGCCCGATGCAGCTCGCCGCCGCGAACCCCGAGCCCAGCTGGTACCTGGTGGCCTGCGCCGCCGGAACCGTGCTGCTGCTCCTGGTCCTGATCGTGCGCGTCCGGCTCCATCCGGCCATCGCCCTGGCGGTCGCCGCCCTCGGGTTGGGCGTAGCGGCCGGTATGCCTCTCCAACAGGTACCCCTGTCGTTCACCACCGGCGTCGCCACCCTCATGGGGCACATCGCCATCATCCTCGGATTCGGCGCGGTGCTGGGCCGCCTTTTAGCGGGTTCGGGCGGGGCTGCCTCGCTGGCCAAGTTCCTCATCGACCGTTGTGGGACGTACGGCTTGCCCTGGGCCCTGCTGGTTCTGGGAGTCGTTGTCGGCATGCCGGTGTTCTTCGAAGTGGGCCTGGTGCTTCTCATGCCGATCGTGGCCGAAGCAGCGCGCCGCACCGGGAAGCCGCCAATCCTGGCAGGGATGCCCTTGCTGGCCGGCCTCTCCATCGTCCACGGAACCTTGCCGCCTCACCCCGCGGCGATGCTGGCCGCGGCCCAGTTCCATGCCGACCTGGGCCGGACCATCCTGTGGGGACTCGTCGCCGGGTTCCCCGCGGCCGCCATCGCCGGCCCGGGCCTGGGATGGTTCTTCTGCCGGCTTTGGGACCGCAAGCAGAGACGGGGAGAAACATGGATCCACCTCGCCGGTCCAACCCTTTTCGCCGCAACTCCGGAAGAAGAAGTCTCTCTTAAGCTGCTCCCTGGAACCGTGCCGGGCCAGGATCTCGATGCCCAGGTTCCCCGGCCCGCGCTTCTGGCCTCCGCAAACCCAGCGTCTCCCAAGCCGGCGGCGGATTTCGTTCCCCCTCCCGCGGGCCCGGCGCGCGCCGCCTCCGCCATCCTGCTGCCGATTGCCTTGATCATCCTGGGCAGCTGGGCCGACTCCCTCGCCGCTCCAAGCAGCCTCCCCAACCAGATCCTGCGCGTTGTCGGCAGCCCCGACATCGCCCTGCTGCTCTCGGTCCTCGTCGCCTTGATCACCCTCGGCCCCCGCATCCAGACGGGCCGCCACCACGGGCGCGAGTTGCTCCGCCAGTTGACGACGGATTCTTTTGAGCCGATCGCCAACGTGCTGGTCATCCTGGCTGCCGCGGGTGGGCTCAGCGGGGTGCTGCGCGATTCCGGGGCAGCGCAGGCGACGGTCGGGCTGGCGCTCGGTGCCCATATGCCGCCGCTGGTTCTCGCCTGGGCGCTGGCTGCGGTCGTGCGGATCTCGATGGGGTCGGCCACGGTAGCCATGGCCGTTGCGTCTTCCGTGCTGGCGCCGCTGGCCGGCCACGCCGGAGTTCGCCCGGAGCTACTCGTCCTGGCCACCGGCACGGGATCCTTGATTCTCTCGCACGTGAACGACCCGGGCTTCTGGATGGTCGCTTCCTTCTTCAAATTGGAAGTCAAGGACATGCTGGCGACATGGACGATCATGGAGACCGTGCTCTCCGTGGCCGGGCTCGGCACCACGCTGTTGCTGGCCGTCGTTCTGCGCTAACCGCGCGTCGTCGTGGGTCAGCTACTGGCCCAAAACCGCTCGCTGCGCCGCGAAGATCTCCTTGAGCCCCACTTCGGCGAGATCGACAAGGGAGTTCAACTGCGCCCGGGAAAAGGACCCCTTCTCCGCCGTGGCCTGGGTTTCGATCAAGCCCCCATCCTCCGTCATCACCACGTTCATATCGACCTCCGCGGCGGAGTCCTCCTCATAGCACAGGTCCAGGAGCCCCGCTCCTCCGACCACCCCGACGGAGGTGGCCGCGACCAGTTGCTTGAGCGGCGTCCCCTTGAGCGTTCCCGCGGCGACCAATGCGTTCAGTGCCAAAGCCAGTGCCACTGCCGCGCCCGTGATCGCCGCCGTTCGCGTGCCTCCATCGGCCTGGATCACATCGCAGTCCAGAATCACCGTACGCTCGCCCAGGGCCTGCATGTCGACCACGGAGCGGAGGCTCCTGCCGATCAGACGCTGAATCTCATGCGTCCGTCCGCCGATCTTGCCCCGCTCGCTCTCCCGCGGCGAACGCGTCACCGTGGAGCGAGGCAGCATGGCATACTCCGCCGTCACCCAGCCCCGCCCGGTGTTGCGCAGCCAGCCGGGGACCCCCTGCTCGATGGTGGCATTGGTGAGAACCCGGGTATTGCCGAAGGAGACGAGCACCGACCCCTCGGCCGTCTGGACAAAGCCCGGTACCAGCGTGAGGGGACGGAGTTGAGCGGGAGTCCTGCCGCCCGGACGGAAGAAAGAGACTGAAGCGTTCATAGAGGAATTGTACGGTTTGCGGACGGATAGGGGCTGCCCAGATCCAGTTCCAGAATGGGAAGGCGAGCCCAGAACAGGAAACTCCTCTAAGCAACAGAAAACAAGGTCATCAGGCGGAATGGCGGGCAGAATCTGTCCCATTTCGGGACACCTGGGTGGGGTTCGCTGAGGCGCATTGGGTTGGAATCCGGCACAAAGCGGTTCCCTTATCAGGAACTTAGGAGAAGCGTTCTGGTTTGGCACGCTACGTGTAAGAGAACAGGACAAAACCCACGGCCTTGCACAAAAAGAGGAAAAAGAAAGGCCGGGAAGGTGCGCGGGCGCCCGTCGCTTCCGGATGAAGATGTCTGGTTGTTCTACCCCACTGCAAGTCAACCCATGCCCAAACGGATTGGGAGCGGGAAGAAGAAACGGAGCGAGCCATGCAGCAGGCAGGACCGACATGCGGATCGAAGGATCCGGAGCGGCTACGGGTCGAGACGGTGATCACAACCCTGGCAGCCGTACACGGGGAAAGCGAGAATCTGGCCGAGGTGGCGCATGACGCCCGGAACATGGTGGCGGCATTGGGGCTCTACTGCGATCTGCTCGAAGAGCCGGGGGGCCTGACGGCTGGCTTTGCGCACTACGGAGGCGAGTTGCGGCTGGTGGCCATGGCCAGCCGCCGCCTGGTAGAGAAGCTGGTCACGCTCGATCGGCTGGGCACCCCCGATTCCGGTCCTTTCTCTTCCGCACCGGCAGGACTTGCGCTAGCTGCAGCCGCCGAGCGACGGAACCCTGGTCAGGAACGATGGGACCCCTTGCCGCCGCTGCCCATCGAGAACCTGGCGGCAGCGCTGGCTGCGAGTCAAAGTCTCCTGGCGGCCTTGGCCGGACCGAAGGTCTCCCTGAGGATCGATGCCGAGGGCGGCGCAAGACCGATTCATCTGAACGGAGTGGATCTGACCCGGGTCTTGGTCAACTTAGTGAAGAACGCCGCGGAGGCCATGCCCGGAGGGGGCCATATTCAGATGCGTCTGCGGGACATGCCGACGGAAGGAGGCGAAGGCGGGCGTGTGTCCTTGATGGTCGAAGACGATGGACCCGGCATCCCGAAACTGGCGCTGGATCGGATTTTTGAGGCCGGTTACAGCACCCATCCTCGATCCATCGGTGAAAATGGCTGGCCCGCGGCCCACCGCGGACTGGGCCTTTCCATCACCCAATCCATTGTTGAAGCAGGCGGGGGGGTGTGTTCACGCCGAGAATCTGGAACCGGGGGGGGCGCGCTTTGAGCTGCTTCTCCCGACTCGAACCGGTTGAAGCGGGACCGCGCATCCCGAGACGGAATCCACCGGGCGACCTGCTCCGCGTTCCCACCCGACATCGCAAGTCCGAGGCGACTACAATGCTCGAAACAGCCGAGAGTGCAAGAGTCATGGAGTTTCATTATCAACCCGCCGAGCCGACGGTACGGCTGCATCTGCTGGTGGTCGATCCAGACCCGGCCATGCGGTCGGCATGCGCGGAAATTGCCGCCAGCCTGGGCTTCGCCGTCGACAGTACCGGAGACTTGGCCCATGCCCGCGCGCTGCTGCGCGATCGAGCGGCCGATATCCTGCTGGTGAACCTGCCTGCCGGCAGTTCCGTGGGCCTGGAGATGGTGTCGGAAGTCAAGCAGCTCTACTCGGACACGGCGGTGATTGCGATGACGGCTTCCGGATCGGTGAACGCAGCCGTCGAAGCCATGCGGTGCGGAGCATCGGACTACCTGACCAAGCCCTTCGCCATGGACGAGCTCTCGACCGTGCTGGATCGTGCGGCGCAGAGCCATCTGACCGATACGAGCAGCCGCCAATTACGGGAGCGCCTGCGGCTCTCGCAGGGACTGGGCGCCATGATCGGGCGCTCGGCCGAGATGGAGAAGCTCTACCGCATTCTGTCCAAAGTGGCTCAGTCCACGCACCTGGTTCTGGTGCTGGGCGAAAGCGGTACGGGCAAGGAATTGGTGGCCCGGACCATTCACGCCTATGGGCCGAACCCGCACAAGCCGTTTCTGCCCGTGGATTGCGGATCGCTGGTGCCTACCTTGATCGAGAGCGAACTTTTCGGCTACGTCAAGGGAGCCTTTACCGGGGGAAACCGTTCCAAAGACGGGCTGCTGGTTTCCGCGGAGGGAGGAACCGTCTTCCTGGACGAGATCGGCGAGTTGTCGCTTGACTTGCAGGCCAAACTGCTGCGCTCTTTACAGGAAAAGGAGGTGCGGCCGGTGGGGGCCACGCACCGCCTGCCCATCAAAGCGCGGGTGATCGCAGCGACCAACCGCGACCTTGCCCTGATGGTTGAGCGAGGCGCTTTCCGCAAGGACCCTTTTTATCGGCTCAACGTGGTCAACCTGCGTCTGCCCTCGCTACGCGACCGCCGCGAGGACATTCCTCTGTTGGCGGCTCACTTCCTGGACCGTATCAGCCACGAGCATGGCAGGAAGTTTGCGCTGAGCGACGACGCACTGCGCACGATGATGCGCCACGATTGGCCCGGCAACGTGCGCGAACTGGAAAACGCGGTCGAGCGGGCCTGCACATTCTGCTCAGGAACGGTCTTGCGATTGGGCGATTTGCCCACGCAATTGCAGGAGCGAGGTCTGGAGGCCACCCGCGCCGCCGCGGCAGCGGCGGAATCCACCGGCGAGAACCGCTCTCAGCCGGAGATGAAGAGTCTGGCCGACCTGGAGCGCGATGCCATCCTCAACGCGATCCGCATTCTGCACGGAGACAAGTTGCAGGCGGCGAGAATGCTGGGGATCGGCAAGACGACGCTCTATCGAAAGTTGAAAGAATACGGAATCTCCGACCCTCTGCGGGAAGAATGAACGCACGGCTTTCCCGGTGAAAGAGAGATGGATACGGCGGAGCTGTCCCACACGGAGCCGATGCATAAAAGGAACGGTGTATGAGCATTCTGATCGTAACCGGAATCGAGGGCGCCCAGAACTGCGCCGCCACGGTTGGTGCGCAATTGGGGATGGAAGTTCAAGTGGCCGAGGGGCGCAAGGCTGCGCTGGCCGCTTTGCGCCACAGCGAGTTTTCTGCTGTGGTTGTGGACGAAACCGGAGCCGAGTGCGATCCATCGGCAGCCGAGGCGATCTGGGATCGCGACGGCCTGGCGATCCCACTGCAGATTAACTTTGCGATTTCCGGGGCATCCCGGTTGACACGGGAGATTTGCGCCGCCTTGCATCGGCGCGAGCGCGAGCAGGGGCTTGCCCATCGCGCCGCCATGGCCGCACTTGAAAGCGAGTTGAAGACCACAGTGGCCGGCCTTCTGCTGCATTCGCAGCTGGCGTTGTCGGACAGTGAGTCGTCTTCTCCGATCGCCGAAAGGCTGCGCCTGGTGGCCGACCTGGCTGGTAGCCTGCGCCAACAGTTGCATGTGCCCGTGCAGGCGCACGGCAACCCGACCCCCTGAGGGTACAATTCGGCAGAGGGCCCGGCGCGCCTTTTCGGCAGAGCCCCCTGCTTGACACACTTCGGGCAGGATCAGCGGGGCTTCTCGGGTCAAGGAGAAGACATGGGTCTCGCCCGTTCGATGGTGCTTTTGCGGGACGCCCTGACAACGGCTTGTCCTCGCGGAGAAGGATCCTAACGGTTGCCTCTCCCGGTCCGAACACCCCGGCTGGGCGATCACGGGATCCATCTTGCTCTAAGCTTGTGCGGTGTGTCAGAAGTTCCTGGCAGAATTCCCGAAGGGCAGCCGCAGATCCTTCGACTACGGTGGGTGCAAAACGCGCACCAACCTCCGCTCAGGATGACAATGGCCTTCATACAGGAAGTTTGGAGACAGGACTAGAAGCTATGAATGGATCGGCCGTTCTGCTCATCGATTGCCCTGACCGCAAGGGTCTTGTCGCCCAGGTTTCCGCTCTTCTTTTTGAGTTTGGTGCCAATATTCTGCATGCGGACCAGCACCAGGATCATGACTTGGGCCTTTTTTTCATGCGCGTGGAATGGGCGCTGGACGGGCCGCCCAACCCGGACGGAACGCGCCCGAACGACTTCGATCTGGACGCGTTCAAAACCGCCTTCGCTCCCCTGGCCGCCAGACTGGAGATGCGTTGGCAGCTGCGGGTCGATACTTCTCAAGCCCGGGTGGCGTTGTTTTGCTCGCAGTACCTGCATTGCATGGCAGACCTGTTGGAACGCTGGCACACGGGCGAATTGCGCTGCGAAATTCCCTTGATCGTTTCCAACCATCGCGAAGGGGAGAGACTGGCCAGTTTTTATGCAGTCCCATTCGAGTTTCTTCCCCTCTCCGCCGCGAATCGCCGCGAGGTGGAGGCTAAACAACTCGACCTGCTTTCTCGCCACGGTGTTGAACTGGTGGTGCTGGCGCGTTATATGCAGATCCTCTCGCCCGCCTTTGTCTCCCGTTACCCGACGGCCATCATCAACGTCCATCACTCGTTTCTGCCTGCCTTCACGGGGGCGCGTCCTTACCATGCGGCCCATGCGAGGGGCGTCAAACTCATCGGGGCCACGAGCCACTACGTTACCGAAGTACTGGACGACGGCCCCATTATCGAGCAGGACGTGGCGCGCATCTCGCACCGCGACCAGGTGGAGGATCTGGTGGCGCGTGGCCGCGATCTGGAGCGCGTGGTCTTGTCGCGGGCCGTGCGCTGGCACTTGGACCGGCGCATCCTGTGTTACGGCAACAAAACCGTGGTATTCGACTAACCTGAAGTTCTGAACTGGGAACGGACAGTATTGCTTTGTTCTCAATGAGTTCAAGCGATTTGTGTTGTCGGCTGAGTGTCTACACAGTGATTTCTTCCAGCATCTGAATGGCTCGCAGCTGTGTAGGGTTCGGTGTGGTGGTCATGTAGAAAGTTAAGGCGCCATTTAGGCCGGAAGGCGGCTGACAGGTAT